>Ga0222712_10001134_pt1 | contig 34099 bp, 25 predicted proteins | sample C33_657DmetaG_FD_165043 | JGI IMG/M metagenome (GOLD analysis project Ga0222712, IMG submission 165043) | Estuarine water microbial communities from San Francisco Bay, California, United States - C33_657D | ecosystem: Environmental > Aquatic > Marine > Unclassified | place: USA: California...
GTTTAGACCCCAATCAACTTGTTGAAATTAGAGCCTTGATACAATCACTGAGCAAGGACACCATGATTTTATTTTCCACACATATCTTACAAGAGGTTACGGCTATATGTGATCGAGTGTTAGTATTACACCAAGGAAAGCTAGTGGCAGACGAGCCCATAGGCCAGTTATTGGAAAAACACGATGCAAGTTTAGAAGATATATTCAAAATGCTTACCCATTAAAAAAAAGGGTGTAAATTGCAGTCTCCTTTTTGAATCAAAACAATTGAAAGTAAAAATTAAATAATTTATATGAGTTACATTATTGAAGTTCGCGCAAGACAAATTTTAGACAGCCGTGGAAATCCTACTGTAGAAGTAGATGTATTAACTGACGAAGGGGCTTTAGGCCGTGCTGCAGTGCCAAGTGGTGCAAGTACAGGTATTCATGAAGCAGTAGAGTTAAGAGACAACGATAAGAAAAAATACGTTGGTAAAGGTGTTTTGAAAGCGGTTAAAAATGTAAATGACTTAATTGCAAAATCTATCACAGGATTTGATATTACTGCACAAGCTGAAATTGATCAAATCATGATTGATTTAGATGGCACGCCTAATAAAAGTAAATTAGGAGCCAATGCAATACTTGCAGTAAGTATGGCCGTTGCTAAAGCAGCAGCTGAAGAAGCGAACCTTCCTTTATACAGATATATTGGAGGAACGAATGCAAGAACACTTCCAATGCCGATGATGAATATATTAAACGGTGGAGCGCACGCAGATAATAAAATTGACTTTCAAGAGTTCATGATTATGCCAGTGGGCGCACCTAGTTTCAGCGAAGGACTTCGTTGGGGTGTTGAAATTTTCCACCAGTTAAAAAGTGTATTAAAGAAAAGAGGCTATAGCACAAATGTTGGTGATGAAGGTGGATTTGCACCTAATATTCAAAGCAATGAAGAAGCGATTGAAACAGTACTTGAATCTATTCAAGCGGCTGGTTATAAAACAGGAAGTCAAATTGCCATTGCAATGGATGCAGCGAATAGTGAACTTTGGAATGCGAAGAAGAAAAAATATGTTTTCCATAAAAGTTCTGGTAAAGAAATGAGCAGCGACCAATTAGTAAAGTATTGGGAAAGCTGGGTGAAGAAATATCCTATCGTATCTATTGAAGATGGTATGGCTGAAGACGATTGGGCAGGTTGGAAAAATTTAACCCAAACTATTGGCGATAAATGTCAATTAGTAGGAGATGATTTATTTGTAACCAATGTAACAAGAATACAAACAGGTATTGATAAGAAAATTGCAAATGGCTTACTTGTAAAAGTGAACCAAATTGGTACTTTAACTGAAACCATCAATGCAGTAAGCTTAGCACAGCACAATGGCTACAATACTATTATGTCTCACAGAAGTGGTGAAACAGAAGATACCACTATCGCCGATTTAGCGGTGGCTTTAAACTGTGGTCAAATTAAAACAGGTTCTGCTTCTCGTACCGACCGTATGGCTAAGTACAACCAATTAATTCGTATTGAAGAGCAATTGGGTGAAACAGGGATCTTCCCCACCAAAGGCAAGTTGAAGTTCGGTACTAAATAAACCTTACTGCTATTAAAATAAGTAGAGGAGCTCCATGGGGCTCCTCTTTTTTTTGCCATATCATAAGAACTATCTTAATTTTACGCTAAGTCCGTAATATGAAATTCATCAAAAAAATACTCCCCTTTGTAGCGAATCGTTACTTTATTGTAAGCCTTGGATTTGTGGTGTGGATGTTATTTTTTGATCAAAGAGATTTTTTTCAACAAAGAGAAAGGGCAGCGGAGCTTAAAAAAGTGGAAGATGCTAAAAAGTATTATCAAAAAGAAATAGAGTACACGCAAAAGCAATTGAATAATATTCAAAATAATAAAGCGGCCATTGAAAAATATGCGCGCGAAAGATATTTATTACGCAGAGAAGGAGAGGAAGTATATTTATTTGAAGACACTTTGCATCCTGCCACTAAATAATGACAAAGAAAGAACGCTACGAATTAGTGCTTGCCTATTTTCAAGAGCAAGTACCTATTGCTGAAACGGAACTCCTATATGAAAATCCCTTTCAATTATTAGTTGCTGTTATTTTATCTGCGCAGTGCACAGACAAACGTGTGAACTTAACTACTCCTGCTATTTTTAAACAATTTCCAACTCCTCAAAAAATGGCTAAGGCTAGTTTTGAGCAAATGTTTGCACTTATAAAAAGTATTTCTTATCCTAATAATAAAGCCAAGCATTTAATTGGCATGAGCCAATTATTAATAGATAATTTTAATGCAGAAGTGCCTTTGACGGTGGAGCAGTTAATTACACTTCCAGGCGTAGGCCGCAAAACCGCCAATGTGATTACCTCTGTGGTAGACAAACAACCCAATATGGCGGTGGATACCCATGTGTTTAGAGTAAGTAGAAGATTGGGCTTAGTACCCATGACGGCCACTACACCCTTGGCAGTGGAGAAGGCCTTGATAAAACATATCCCTACAGCACTTGTGCATACAGCGCATCACTGGTTAATCCTGCATGGCAGGTATACTTGTTTGGCAAGAAATCCTAAATGCGATTCTTGTGGCTTAGTTTCTTTTTGTAAGGAAGGGGCAAAAAAAAGCGCCTCTTAAATTAGAGACGCTTTTTTATTAGTTATGATAAGTTAAAGCTGAATATTTTTTCAGCTATTACTACACTACAAATATTGTTCTACTGCTGTTACTAATTCTTGTTTAGTAATAGGAACGCCCATGATTTTATTATAACCTTTAGCGTCTACAAAATATTTATCGCGAATAATTTTAATTAATTGTCCGTTGTTAATTTCAGGAATAACTACTGTTTCAAAATTCTTTAAAATATCGCCTAAGTTTTTAGGAAAAGGACGCATGTACTTAATATGTGCATGGCTTACTGCTTTACCTTGACTTTGTAAATGTAGTGCGGCACTCTTAATAGTTCCATAAGTAGAACCCCATCCAAGTATTAATACTTTTCCTTTTTCAGCACCAGAGTCAATCGTTTGTAAAGGAATATAGTCTGCAATTTTTTCTACTTTAGCTTCTCTAGCTTTTACCATGAATTCGTGGTTCTCAGAATCGTAGCTAACGTTTCCAGTTTCTGCTTGTTTTTCTAATCCACCAATTCTATGTTCTAAACCTGGAGTGCCTGGAATAGCCCAAGGTCTTGCACCTTTTTCGTTTCTCTTATAAGGAAGGAATTTTTCTTCCCCTTCATCCAATGCTTTTTTAAATTTCACTTCAATAGCAGGCAAGCTACTAACAGAAGGGAATTTCCAAGGTTCAGCACCATTAGCAATATATCCATCACTTAATAAAATAACTGGAGTCATATGTTGAAGTGCAATACGCACTGCCTCAAATGCCATATCAAAACAATCGCTAGGCGTTGAAGTAGCAATAATAGGAATAGGTGCTTCACCATTTCTTCCATAATAGGCTTGCATTAAATCGCTTTGCTCTGTTTTAGTAGGTAAACCTGTTGAAGGGCCACCTCTTTGAATATTCACAATCACTAAAGGAATCTCTAACATCATGGCAAGTCCCATGGCCTCTGTTTTTAAAGCCATACCTGGTCCAGAAGTAGTAGTTAAACCAATAGAACCACCATAGCTTGCGCCAATAGCTGCACTAATACCAGCAATTTCATCCTCTGCTTGGAAAGTTTTTACATTAAAGTTTTTGTATTTGCTTAATTCATGTAAGATATCTGTAGCAGGTGTAATAGGATAACTTCCTAAAAATAATTGTAAACCACTTTTTTGAGCAGCTGCAATTAAACCCATAGATAAAGCTTGGTTACCCATGATGCTTCTGTAAACACCTGGCTCCATTTTTGCCTTTTCTACTTTGTATCTAGAAGAAAAAAGTTCGGCCGTTTCACCATAGAAATAACCTGCTTTTAATACATCGATATTACTATTTAAAATAGATTCTTTCTTTTTGAATTTATCTTTTAGATATTCAATAGTGGTATCTAAATCTCTATTGTATAACCAATAAATCATACCTAATACAAACATGTTCTTCGCACGATCTCTTTCTTTGATACCTAATTCTGTATAGGCTTTCAGGGCTTCACGCGTTAATTTAGTGACGTCTACTTTTGTTAAATCATATCCATCTAAGCTTCCATCTTCTAATGGATTAACGCCATCAGGGTAAGCAGCTAAACGTAAGTTTTTTGTATCAAAACCTTCAATGTTTGCAATAATTTTTCCGCCTTTCTTCAAACCTTTTAAATTCACTTTTAAAGCGGCGGCATTCATGGCTACTAGTACATCGCAAATATCACCTGGTGTATAAACTCTGTTAGAACTAAAATGAATTTGGAATCCACTCACACCTGGAAGGGTTCCTAATGGAGCTCTAATTTCCGCAGGGAAATCTGGGAAAGTAGCTAAATCAATACCTAATAAGGCAGTGTTATTGGTAAATTGCTGACCTGTTAATTGCATACCATCACCACTATCACCAGCAAATTTTATAACTACATCTTGTAAAACAACTTCTTTTTGCATATTCGATTTTATTGGAGCACGAAGGTACAAATCCGAGGGCCTAAAACCTTAACTTTTTATAATTTTTTTATAGTTTTCTTGTCTACCTTTGCGGCCACAAAGCTTTGATTTTATGCTTATTGGGCCTGTTTTTTACATATTAAGTCTTTTTTTACTATCCTTTATGCCCTCTAAGCCAATGGCAGCGTCAAATTATGCAGCTCAAAAGACTATTATGGAGGCTCAAAATCAGCCATCAGACAAAACCATAAAACATATTTATTTAACCTTTGATGACGGTCCTTTAAAAGGGACAGCCAACTGTATTGCCATCTGCGAGAGAGAAAAAGTGGCGGCCTCTTTTTTTGAAATTGGCCTCCACCAATCTAGGAGTAGTAAGGGTCGGGGGCTTTATGAGCATATCAAATCTAACAATACTTTATTTTCACTTTCTAACCATAGCTTCTCACATGCAGCTGGTAATTACCTCTGGTTTTATCAGCACCCAGATTCAGCCACTTTGGACTTTTTAAAAGGCAAGGCTGTTTTGGCACCTACAAATAATTTGGTCAGGTTCCCTGGTAATAATACTTGGGATACTAAGAATGCCAAAAAAGCCAGTTGGTTAGCAAAGCCACTAGCCCATAAAATGGATAGCCTAGGTTGGGATGTGATTGGATGGGATATGGAATGGCGATTTAACAAAAACAGAAAGCCTGCGCAAAGCCCAGAAGCCATAGTGCTATTGGTGGACAGCTTATTTGCAAATAATCAAACTAAAACAAAAAATCACCTAGTTATTTTAATGCATGACCACATGTTTGCGACCTCAGATGATTCCATTAAATTAGCAAAAATGGTGGGCTTGTTAAAAAAGCGAAAGTATTACCGCTTTGATAAGATTACCCAATATCCAGGGCTTAAAAATGCCTTGAATTAACCTTTTTTTTAGACAATCATTCAAAGTATTTAGTATTTTTATAGTAGAAAAAAAATATAAAACTATGGCTATTTTTAAATCGGGAAACCCAACGCTTACTGAAAAAATATTTGATAAAAGTTTGCATGATAACGCCGCTTCCTTTGGCGTAATGAGTATTCGTGGTACCATTCAAAAATTTGGTTTTTTATTAATCATGGTGATGGCATCGGCTATGTACGTTTGGAATGTATATGCTGAAGGCAATACAAGTTCTGCCACCACTTATATGTTAGTGGGTGCTATTGGTGGTTTTGTCGTGGCCTTGGTCATGATGTTCAAGCCTCAGTGGGCTGGCTATATTGCACCTGCTTATGGAATATTAGAAGGATTATTTATTGGAGGCATTAGTGCATTTTTTAATGCCATGTTCCAAAAAAGCTATCCCAATATTGTACTGCATGCAGTGGGTTTAACTTTAGGAGTAGCCCTTTCCATGTTCTTGTTATATAATTTTAGAATTATTAGTGTAACAAACCGTTTACGTTCAATAATCATGTCTGCAACAATGGGTATTGGTTTGTTTTATTTAATTGTTTGGATACTGGGATTGTTTGGAGTGAATATGGGATTTGCTTTTGATAGCTCTCCATTAAGTATTGGTATAAGTTTATTTATAGTAGGTATTGCCGCTTTAAATTTATTATTAGATTTTGATTCCATTGAAAAAGCAGCTGAAATGGGTGCCCCTAAATACATGGAATGGTATGGCGCCTTTGGTTTATTAGTTACTTTAGTTTGGTTGTATATGGAAATTTTAAGATTGCTTAGCAAATTAAACTCAAGAGACTAGTGGAAATATTTATCCCTTTAAATAAAAATTATAATGGAGTTTAAGCGGGGTAAATTAACGAACGAGCAACTTATTCATTTATATAAGTCTTTGCTTTTGCCAAGGATGATAGAGGATAAGATGTTGCTTTTACTTCGCCAAGGAAAAATTAGCAAATGGTTTAGTGGTATGGGTCAAGAGGCCATAGCAGTGGGCGCTACCTTAGCGATGGACCCAACTGAATGGATCATGCCCTTGCATAGAAACTTAGGTGTATTTACTTCACGTAATATGCCATTGGTTGATTTATTTAAACAATGGCAAGGATATAAGTCTGGTTATAGTAAAGCGCGCGAAAGAAGTTTTCATTTTGGTTCTAAAGCGCATCATGTTTGTGGAATGATTTCTCATTTAGGTCCTCAATTAGCTATTGCAGATGGAGTCGCACTTGCTTACCAACAAAGAGGACAATTAAAAGCCACTTTAGCATTTACGGGAGAAGGGGGAACAAGTGAAGGTGATTTTCATGAAGCCTTAAATGTTGCGGCAGTTTGGGGACTGCCGGTTATTTTTATTATTGAAAATAATGGATACGGATTAAGCACGCCTACTAATGAGCAATACAAATGTGATTATTTAGTAGATCGTGCTAAAGGTTATGGCATTGATGGTATTCGCATTGATGGTAATAATATTTTAGAAGTATACGATACCATCAAAGGAGTAAGAGATTATTGTATTAATAATCAACGACCTTATTTAATTGAGTGTACCACTTTTAGAATGCGCGGACATGAAGAAGCCAGTGGTGTGAAATATGTTCCAAAAGAATTAATGGAAACATGGTCAAGAAAAGATCCTATTAAAAACTACGAGCAATATTTAGTGAAAGAAAAAGTAATCACTGAAATGGAAGTGGCTACGATGAGAAATGATTTAAAGCAAAGTATTGAAGCCGATTTAAAAATTGCCATGGAGCCAGAAGACTGGCAGCCATCTATTCAAGAAGAAATAGCAGATTTATTTGCACCAACCTTACCGAATACTATTTTAGATTTTACTGAATTAAATAATCCTATTTTAACCAAGAAGCGTTTTATAGAAGCCATTAGTGAAGCCTTAAGACAATCCATGGTACTTTACCCTGAGTTAATTATTATGGGTCAGGACATTGCAGAATATGGAGGGGCTTTTAAAGTAACAGAAGGATTTGTTCAACAATTCGGAAAGCAAAGAGTACGCAATACACCTATTTGTGAAAGTGCGATTGTAGGTGCTGCCTTGGGATTAAGTTTAGAAGGTATTAAGTCGGTGATGGAAATGCAGTTTGCCGATTTTGTAACGGTGGGCTTTAATCAAATTGTAAATAATTTAGCCAAAATAAATTACAGGTGGGGACAGAATGCAGATGTGGTGATTCGTATGCCAACAGGTGCGGGTGTGGGAGCAGGTCCTTTTCATTCTCAATCAAATGAGGCTTGGTTTACGCATGTACCCGGATTAAAAGTAGTATATCCATCAAACCCCATTGATGCAAAAGGTTTATTGATTGCTGCATTAGCCGATCCGAATCCTATACTTTATTTTGAACATAAAGTAATGTATAGAAGTATAGAAGCAGAAGTGCCCGATGAATATTATCAAATACCAATTGGTAAGGCTGCACTGTTAAGTGAAGGAGAAGCCGCTTGTATAATTACTTATGGTATGGGTGTGCATTGGGCCTTGCAATATCAAGCAGCAAATAGTGAAGTCTCTATTTCTATTTTAGATTTAAGAACTTTAGCGCCTTTAGATTATGAAGCCATCGAAAAAGTGGTGAAGGCTACAGGAAAAGTAATGGTACTGCACGAGGATAATTTAACCGGTGGTATTGGTGGAGAAATTAGTGCATGGATTGCAGAGCACTGCTTTGAATATTTAGATGCACCTGTTATGCGCTGCGCATCACTGGATACACCTATTCCTTTTAATACCGTTTTGGAAAAACAATATTTAGCGAATAGCAGGTTGGAAGAAATGATGCAGCGTTTATTAAGTTATTAATAAAAGCTTCTTTTTTTAAATAAATCATTAGATCTTATTTCTTGGGTGAAGTAAACAAGCCTACCCGTTTATGGGGTAGGCTTGAAAAATCATTAGATAAAATAAATAAGCCTCTTAGATTTTTATCAAGAGGCTTATTTATTAATTAGGATTGTTGGCTCTGTAAACGCGTAAAAAATTTCCTCCCAATACTTTACTTATATCTTTATTTGAATATCCTCTTGCAATTAATGCTTGTGTAAATGCAGGATAGTCTACAACTGTTTTTAATTCTTTGGGTGCAGAGTTAATACCATCGAAGTCAGAACCTAAGCCCACATGGTCAATGCCAATTAATTTTACGATATGGTCAAAGTGTTGCATTAATTGTTCTAAGTCTGGTTTAATAGCTTCGCTTTCTACAGGATATTTTTCAGAAACCATGGTGAAAGCATATTCGCGTTGTAAACCGGTTGCTAATAAAGAATCAATTTCTGGTTTATGATTTTTTCTAAAGGCTGCATCCTTCTTGCTAAAATTACTATCTACAAAACCAGAGAAGAAATTTAAATGTATGACGCCGCCATTTTTTCCGACAGCTAAAATTTGATCGTCTTTTAAATTTCTAGTAACAGGACAAATTGCATAGGCATTACTATGTGAAGCAATCACAGGTTTGGTAGTCGTTTTAATCGCATCCCAGAAAGTTGCTTCGCCCACATGTGAAATATCTACAATAATTCCTAGCTTGTTCATGCGTTCAATAATTTCTTTACCAAAAGAAGTGAGTCCCTTGGGTCCGGTATACTTAGGATCTTTTTCATCGACATGAGAGCTAGCCCAAGAAGGTGAGTTGTTCCATGTAAGTGTCATGTAGCGAACCCCTCTATTATAAAAAGTATCTAGTCTATCAATATTGTCTTCAATCATATGACCACCTTCCACACCATACTGTGCTACAATTTTATTTTCTTTCAAAGCTTTTTGAATTTGCTTCCAAGTTTTTGCAATCACAATTTTATCAGGGTTGCGGTTAGCTACTGCCTCTAAGGTGTCCATCGATCTCATAGCCCAGGCATAGGGGTTGGGTTTTTCACCATCGCACCAAACTGAAAATAATTGGTAGTCTAGTCCGCCTTGTTTGAATCTTTTTAAATCGGAATGGTTGATGCCGGTAAGGTCTTGGTCCAGACTTACTTTTTTCTCGATACATGCAGTGATACAATCGTTATGTGTATCTACCAAGATTGATTTATAATGAATGGCTTGCGCTTGAGTGCCAGTATTGGCCACTATTAAAAGCAAAAGGGAGGCTAAATATTTCATGGGACTAGATTGTTTTATATTGACAACTAAAATAGCTATTTTTGCGCACAGAAAACCGACTATGTTAGACAAATTAGAAGCCATAAAAGCAAGATTCCAGCAAGTGGGGGTGGCTTTGACCAATCCAGAGATTATTAATAACCAATCAGAATTTGGTAAAATGAGCAAGGAATACCGTTCCTTGGAGAAGATTATTATACCTTATGAGCGATATTTAAAGGTATTGGAAGAGTATAAGTTTGCTAAAGAAACTTTGAATGGAGATGATGCAGAAATGAGAGAATTAGCCAAAATGGAGATGCCGGGCTTAGATGCAGAAAAAGAAACTCTTGAAAAAGACTTAACGAAATTATTAATACCCAAGGATCCGCAGGATGACAAGAATGCCATTATTGAATTAAGAGCTGGTACAGGTGGCGATGAAGCTAGTTTATTTGTTGGCGATTTACTTACCATGTACACAAGGTATTGTCAGAAAAAAGGATGGAAAGTAGCACTAGTTAGTGAGAGCGAAGGTTCAGTGGGTGGATATAAAGAAGTAATATTAGAAGTAGTGGGTGAAGATGTATATGGTACTATGAAATTTGAAAGTGGTGTGCACCGTGTGCAACGTGTACCTTCTACTGAAACTCAAGGTAGGGTGCATACTTCAGCAGCCACTGTGGCAGTGATGCCTGAAGCAGAAGAAGTAGATTTTGTATTGAACCCAGCAGATGTAAAAATGGAAACCTCCCGAAGTGGTGGAGCTGGTGGACAAAACGTAAACAAGGTAGAGACCAAAGTAATGTTAACGCATATACCTACAGGTACCGTTATTATTTGTCAAACAGAGCGTTCTCAATTAGGTAATAGAGAAAAAGCCATGACTATGATGCGTACTAAATTATTTGAAGAGCAAGTGCGTAAACAAGAAGATGAAATTTCAAGACATCGTAAAACATTGGTAAGTACAGGAGATAGAAGCGCTAAAATTAGAACCTACAATTGGCCACAAGGTAGAGTTACAGACCACCGCGTAGGGGTTACCTCTTATAATTTAGATGCAGTAATTAATGGAGAGATTGAAGAATTTATTGAAGCGCTTCAAGTAGCAGAGAATGCAGAGAAGATGTTAGTGAAGCAATAATTCAGCTTAATTATTTTCCTGCAATCGCCTTTTCCCATTCCCAGGCCGTGCGCATCATTTCATTTAAATCAAATTTACAATTCCAGCCCAATTTTTGAACAGCATAGTCATTGTTGGCATAAATAGCCACAATATCACCCGCTCTTCTTGGTCCAATCTCGTAATTTAATTTTACACCCGATACTTTTTCAAAAGCTTCAATGGCTTCTAGTACTGAAATACCATTGCCTGTGCCTAAATTAAAAATTTCGGTAGTATTAATTTTATTTTCTTTAATAGAATGTTGTAAGGCTAAAGTATGCGCATGTGCAATATCGCAAACATGAATATAATCACGAATACAACTTCCGTCTCTTGTGTCATAATCGTTTCCATGCACTTGCATCTTAGGTAATTTACCAATAGCAGTTTGAGTAATAGCGGGTACTAAGTTTTGAGGACGACCAATAGGTAACTCGCCAATAGCAATAGAAGGGTGGGCGCCTACTGGATTAAAATAACGAAGTAAGATAGTAGATATAGGATGCGCTATTGCTGTATCATGTACAATGGTTTCACCCATTTGCTTAGTCGCTCCATAAGGGGAGGCTGCTGTTTTTAAAGGAGTTTGTTCTGTGACAGGAATTTTATCGGGATTGCCATACACAGTGCAAGAAGAAGAAAAAATAAAATGTTTAGCTTGGTACTGAACTGCTAATTGTAAAAGATTAATTAAAGAACTAATATTATTTTGATAGTACTCGAGTGGCATTTCAACCGATTCACCTACCGCTTTATAAGCTGCAAAATGAATAATACCTGTAATGTTTTTATGTTGGATGAAAATTTGCTCCGCCGCTTTTTTGTCGGTTAAATCAATCTCATAATTTTTAATTTTTTTTCCTGTAATTTTTTCAATGCCTTTTATACTCTCAGCGGATGATCTTGATAAATTATCGGCAGAGATAACCTCAAATCCATTCTCTATTAAATCCACAATGGTATGAGCGCCAATATAGCCAGTCCCGCCTGTAACAAGAATTGTTTGCATTCAAAATTATTTGCAACAAAAGTAACGAAAATTATGCTTTGCTTGCTAGGGTAAATCCAAGTGTGGTACCCACATTCACTTTGCTTCTCACATGAATGGTTTCTCCGTGTGCCTCTATTATATGCTTGCAAATAGCAAGACCTAAGCCAGTACCTCCAATTTCACGGTTCCTTGCATCATCGGTTCTGTAAAATCTTTCAAATAAACGGGGTAAATGTTCTTCTGCAATACCAATACCGTCATCACTTAATTCAATAAGTATTTTTTGGTCCTCCATTTTATAAACACTTGCCGTAATTTGGCCATCTATCTTCCCGTATTTAGCAGCGTTGGATAAAATATTCACTATTACTTGATAAATTTTATTTTTATCCGCAAAAACATAGGTAGGTGTTTCTGATCCTTTTTTAAATTGAAACTGAATATTTTTTTTAATCCATTTCAAACTTAAATTACTCACCGCCTCATTTATAATATCTTGAATAATAAAAGACTGTTTTAAAATGGGGTCTTTATTAATTTCTAAATTGGTAATAGCATCTACATCGCTTAATAATTGAACAAGCCTTTGCACATTAGACTGAGCCTGTTTAACAAATTTGGGACCTGTCACAGCATCCTCCATGGCACCATCGCCTAGTAATTCTAAATAACCCTGAATGGCGAAAATGGGGGTTTTAATTTCGTGGGATAAGTTTTGTAAAAATTCTTTTCTAAAAGCTTCATTCGATTGTAAGTCTTGAATTTCTTTTGTTTTTTGAGCTGCCCATTCTTCTACATCTTCTCTTACATCGTCAATACCTTTTTGAGGTAGTACATATTTTTGATAAGCCTCTTCTCTTTTACTGGCCTTGGTTTGAGAAATAAGTTTATAGATTAATTTAATTTTACGATAAATAAAATATTCTAAAATCTGACCCATTAAAAAATAGATACTAATAAAGCTCACAATAAAATAAGTAATGCACAATTTTGGATTCGAAAAAAGCATAAAAATGCTTAAAGCTATTAAGGTAGCTATTAGTAGCGCAGTGAGTGCTGCCAACTGTTTTGGCGATAAGTTCTTTTCTTTAAACATGTAATTGGAACCCTTTAATTAGACAATGTGAAGGTATTCAATTCTTCCAAATAATTGATTTTATTCAATTGAATCAATAATCGAATTTGTAGCCCACCCCTTTTACAGTGGTAATGCAGTCAATGCCTAATTTGGCTCTAATTTTTCTAATGTGTACGTCAATGGTGCGGTCTCCCACAATCACATCGTTGCCCCATACCTGAGATAATATTTCCCCTCTTAAAAATACGCGACCGGGTTGTGCGGCTAATAAGTATAATAATTCAAATTCTTTTTTGGCAAGTACATGTGTCACGCCTTTTAAGACTGTTTTATACTGACTAATATCAATCATTAAATCATTAGCAGTAATAATTTTTTTATCCGATTCTGTAGGTTGTAATCTTCTAAATAAAGCAGTAATTCTACTTACTAAAACTTTAGGGCTAATGGGCTTGCTAATAAAATCATCTCCGCCTAATTCTAAACCTTTAATGTGTGAGGCCTCATCGTTTAAGGCAGTAAGTAAAACAATAAGTGTTTTATCGAATTGTTTTTGACTTCTTAAATATTCGCAAACTTCAAATCCAGTTCTTTTGGGCATCATTATATCCAAAATAATACAATCTGGTGCAAATGAATTGGCTTTTTCAATGGCCTCGCTGCCATCTTTAGCACTGGCTACTTCATAGCCTAACTTATTTAAATGAAAGCTGATAATTTCGATAATATCTGGCTCGTCGTCTGCAATTAATATTTTTATAGGTGCTTCCATAATCTTGCTGTAAAATTACCCTTTATATGTCAGATCTAAGAAGGGAGTTAACATTATCAAATTGTTAACTAACGGCTATTTCTAGGTTAAGATTGACTACTAATATATTTAATATAGGGGTTATGTATTTTTTCTCTGCCCCATGTAGTTTCAGGGCCATGGCCTGAATAAATAGTAAGAGAATCGGGTAAAGGAAATATTTGTTCGCGAATACTTTTTATTAAGTCTTGAGGGTTAGCGCCTGGTAAGTCGGTTCGTCCCACACCATCTTTAAAAATTAGGTCTCCACCTATTATAAAATCTTGTTCTACATGATAGAAACAAACGCTCCCTGGTGAGTGACCTGGGGTAAGGAGTACCTTAAATGGGTCATTGCCAAAAGGAATAATTTCACCGTGTTCAATGTATTGTATGGCTCCTTTATAGGCTTCCGTAGGCGCTCCCCATTTAGCAGCAGCCTCTGGTAAACGGTCTAATACAATTTGTTCATTGGGATGAATATGAGCAGTGAGTCCATAGGTTTCACTCACATAATTATTTCCAAATACATGGTCCAAATGACAATGCGTATTTAATAATAATACAGGCTTTAAATTTTCTTTACGAATAAAATCAGATAATATTTTTTCTTCTATACGTGTATAACAACCTGGGTCAATAATAATAGCTTCCTTTAATTCATTGTATAAAACATAAGTGTTCTCTTGAAAAGCGCTAAAGCAAAAACTTTGGATGGTGATCATAATTATTTAAGGGCGCTTAGGTGTTGACAAATATTTTTTACAATCATCGGACCTTCATAAATAAATCCTGTCCAAATTTGAACTAGGGAAGCGCCTGCCTTTATTTTAGACTGGGCATCGGCACCTGTGAAAATACCACCGCTAGCAATAATAGGTACACGACCCGACAATCCTTTATGTAAATAATTTAATACCTCGTTTGATTTTTCTAATAGTGGTTGGCCACTTAATCCACCGGCACCTATTTTTTTTGCTTTCTCTTGATTAAGTGTATTTAATAAGCCACGATCAATGGTGGTATTGGTGGCCACGAGTCCATCAATATTTACTTCATTGGTTAATGCAATAATATCATCTAAGGCAGCCCTTTCTAAATCGGGTGCAATTTTTAATAAAATAGGTTTTCTATTTTTATTTAAGTTTTGTAATTCCAAGAATATTTTTCTTAATGATTCTTTTTCTTGCAGTTCTCGAAGTCCCGGCGTGTTGGGGGAACTTACATTCACTACAAAATAATCTACCACTTCTTCCAATCCTTTAAAGTTGGTGCAATAATCTTTCCAAGCATCTCTATTTTCTGTGACTTTATTTTTTCCAATATTGCCACCAATAATTAAAGGGGAATTATTTTTTGCTTTTCTATCTTTTAATCTTTTCGAAATAATATCTAAGCCTTCATTGTTAAAACCCATTCTATTAATTAAGGCTTTTTGATCGGGTATTCTAAACAAACGAGGTTGCGCATTGCCTGCCTGTGGTTTCGGTGTCACAGTGCCAATTTCAACAAATCCAAAACCTAGCATTTCCAATTCATTTAAATAGGCAGCGTTTTTATCGAAACCAGCGCCTAATCCTACGGGGTTGGGAAAATGAAGCCCGAAGCAGGTTTTAGCAAGGTTTTTTTCTGGATATTGAAATTGAGCGGCCAACTGTTTTTTAATAAAAGGGATACTGGCTGCATGATGCAAACCTTGCATGGATATGCTATGCGCCGTTTCGGGCGGGAGCATAAATAGAAGGTTGCGCGCTATAGGATACCACATGCCACAAATTTACGATGAAATATTTAGTTGCATAAACAACTTTTTACAAAAATGACTACATTTAGGGTGTTAAAATTCTTATTTTATGCAAGAAGCGTATATCGTTGCAGGCTATAGAACAGCTGTTACAAAAAGTAAAAAAGGTGGTTTCAGGTTCATGCGTTCCGATGAATTAGCCATTGAAGTCATAAAAGGTTTAATGAAAACTTTACCTGCTGTTGATCCAAAATTAGTAGATGATGTGATTGTGGGTAATGCAGTTCCTGAAGCAGAACAAGGATTACAGTTTGGAAGAATTATTGCAGCGAAGGCTTTAGGCATTGAAGTACCTGGAATTACTATTAATAGATATTGTGCAAGTGGTTTAGAAAGTATTGCCATGGCCACTGCAAAAATAAGAACAGGGATGGCCGATTGTATTATTGCAGGTGGAACTGAATCCATGTCAATGGTCCCTACCGCAGGCTGGAAAACGGTTCCAGCGTATTCCATTACTGTAGATGAACCCGATTATTATTTATCAATGGGGCTTACTGCAGAAGCAGTTGCGAATGAATATAATATTTCAAGAGAAGATCAAGATGCTTTTGCATTAGCATCGCATCAAAAAGCAAAACAAGCTATTGATAATGGTTATTTCAAAAAAGGAATTTTACCCATTGAAATAAATGAAACCTATATCAATGAAAAAAATAAAAGAGCTACGCGTACTTATACAATTGATACAGATGAAGGCGTGAGAGCAGATACCACCATTGAAGCTTTAGCTAAATTAAAACCAGCCTTTGCTGTAAAAGGTTCTGTGACGGCAGGTAATTCTTCACAAACAAGTGATGGTTCTAGTTTTGTAATGGTGATGAGTGAAAAATTAATGAACTCTTTGGGTTTAAAACCTATTGGTCGTTTAGTGAACTGTGCTTCTGCAGGCGTGCACCCAAGAATTATGGGTATTGGTCCAATTGCAGCAGTACCAAAAGTGTTAAAGCAGGCGGGCATGACACAGGACCAAATTGACCTATTTGAATTAAACGAAGCCTTTGCCTCTCAGTCTTTAGCGGTGATTAGAACCCTTAATTTAGATATAAATAAAGTTAATATTAACGGCGGTGCCATTGCACTTGGCCATCCTTTAGGTTGCACGGGTAGCAAATTAACTGTTCAAATATTAAGCGATTTAGAGCGTCTTAATAAGAAATATGGCATAGTGACTGCCTGCGTTGGTGGTGGTCAGGGTATTGCCGGCATAATTGAAAGAATGTAAATCCTATTAGAAATCTAGGATTTACATTCTTACCCTCTAATGATTTTGCAAACCCTACCGGGTTTGGGAGATTGTAAATCATACCACACATCAAAAGCTGCCCCTTTTCTTGGCTTTTTTCGCCATTTTTTGCCTAAAATATAATAGCTTAGGTACTCTATTTATTTCAAAATAAGTAAACTTATAACTATGCGTATATCTATTCTTGGGTCTATTGTTTTGGCATCTGTTTTGTCAATGACTAATTTATCAGCACAGAAGGCAAAGAAAACAGCGCCTGCTCAAGCTGCCACTGAAACTAAAGTGGATATTAATAAAGTATTTAAAAATTGGAAACCACGTAATGTGGGTCCAGCTTCCATGAGTGGTCGTGTTACTTCTATCGATGTGGAAGTAGCGAATCCAAATAATATTTGGATAGGCGCTGCATCGGGAGGTGTTTGGAAAACAAATAATGCAGGTGTGAGTTGGACACCCGTTTTTGACGAGCAACCTATTTTAAATATTGGGGCAATCGCAATTCAACAATCTAATCCAAGTGTGGTATGGGCTGGAACAGGAGAAGGTAATCCAAGAAATTCTATTAGCATCGGAGAAGGTATTTATAAAACATTGGATGCAGGAAAAACATGGAAGAGAATGGGCTTGGAGCAAACAAGAAATATTCACCGTGTGATTATCGATCCAACCAATCCGAATACTGTGTATGCAGGTGCGATTGGAAACCCTTATGGACAAAGCAAAAACAGAGGTGTTTATAAAACAACCGATGGAGGAGATACATGGAATCAAATTTTATTTACCAATGATACTTCTGGTCCTGGTGATATGATTATGGATCCAAAAAATCCAAATAAATTATTCGTAGCCATGTGGCACCATTACCGTAACCCTTATCATTTAGAAAGTGGTGGAAAGGGAAGTGGTATTTATATGACAATTGATGGTGGAAAGAATTTCACAAAATTGGGAAAAGAGAATGGACTACCTGAAGGCAATTTAGGTCGTGTGGGTATTGCTATTAGTAAGTCTAATCCTAATAGAGTGTATGCCTTAGTAGAGTCTACTAAGAGTGGTTTATACAGAAGTGATGATGGTGGTTATAATTTTATTTTAGTGAACGCGCAAAAATCAATTGTGGACAATCGTCCATTTTATTTCCAAGATATTATTTGTGATCCTTTAAATGAAAATACACTTTGGTATATAAGTCAAACAGTGGTGAAAAGTATTGATGGCGGAAAAAATTTCGAAACCATTATTCCTTATAGTGGTATTCACCCAGACCATCATGCATTTTGGATTCATCCTACCGATAATAAATTTATGGTAGATGGAAATGATGGGGGTATTGGTATAACAAGAGACGGTGGTAAGACTTGGATGTTTGATGAAAAAATTCCAGTAGGTCAATTCTATCATGTGAATGTAGACAACGAAACGCCTTATCATGTAATGGGTGGTATGCAAGACAATGGTTCTTGGAGAGGTCCTGCCTATACTTATATCCAAGGGGGCATTAAGAATTTCTATTGGGATAATTTATGGGGTGGAGATGGATTTGATGTAGTGCCAGATCCAGAAGATGCCAATTGGGTATATGCAATGAGTCAAGGAGGTTCTGTAGGAAGATATAATACAGTGACGGGTGAATCATCTTATATACAACCACCTGCACCAGATGCTAAAACACTATTACGTTTTAACTGGAATGCGGCTATTGCACAAGATCCTTTCGATAAAAAAACTGTGTATTATGGTTCTCAATTTTTACATAAGAGTACGAATAAAGGAGCTGCATGGAAAGTTATTTCTCCCGATTTAACTTCCAATGATAGCGCTATGATAGATCAAACCAATAATGGTGGTTTAAGTATTGACATTACAGGTGCAGAAAATCATTGTACTATTTTAACCATTGCGCCTTCCTCAGTTCAAAAAGATTTAATCTGGGTAGGTACCGATGATGGCAATGTTCAAATGACTACTAATGGTGGAGCTACTTGGACAAATATGACAGCCAATATTACAGGCCTTCCTAAAGGTGCATGGATTCCTCAAATAAGAACTTCTACTTATAATGCGAATGAAGTTTTTGTGGTGGCTAATAATTATAGACAAGGAGATTTTGCTCCTTATATATTCAGATCTACTGACCAAGGAAAAACATGGACCAATATTCTAAGTACAGCTAAAGTAACAGGCTATGCCTTAACTATTATTCAAGATATTGCCGAGCCTAATTTATTTTTTGTAGGAACAGAGCAAGGCATGTATGTAAGTTTAGATAATGCAGAAAATTTCCAACAATGGAAAAACGGATACCCTTCTGTATCTACTTATGATTTTGCGATTCAAGAAAGAGAAGCCGATTTAGCCATTGCCACATTTGGCCGTGCTTTATGGGTATTAGACGATATCAAACCACTTCGTAAGTTGGCACATAATAAAGGCTTAGCAAGTAACTTCTTTGTTTCTGCGCCTAGTGCAGTGATCAATGCTTCTTATAAAAATTCATCTTATGAGTGGAGCACTTGGGGAATGTATGATGCAGAAAATCGTCCATCAGGATATCCTTTCACTGTTTATTTAATGGACAGTGTTAAAAAAGTAAAAGTGCAAATTAAAGACGCACAAGATTCTGTGATTAGAAATTTAACTTTCAAAGTGGATTCTGGTTTTAATAGACAATATTGGGGCTTTGAGCAAAAAGGAAAACGTGCCGCAGGAATGTCTAAAGTGGGCGGTGGTGGAAGAGGCAGAAGAATGGCTGAAGAAGCCGCTGCTGATGCCGATGAAGAAAGAGAATACAGAGGAAGAGCAGTGCTTGCTGGAAAATATAAAGTAGTAGTGACGGCTAATAAACAAAAAGATTCTATGTGGATTGAAGTGAAAGCAGATGCAAGACTGGCTGATAGAACAGAAGTTGTAAAAAAGCAAGATGCATTAATGGAAAAACATCAACCAAGTGCGGATAAATTTAATAGTGTAATGGATCAACTAGATGAGGTAGATGCATTACTATTAGATTTAAAAGCAGAATGGAAAGATAAAAAAGACAAAGGGGTGGATACTTTAAACAAAGCGCATAAAAAAATTACTGAAACTGCTAAAAATTTACGTGAATATATTTTTGGTAAAAAGCAAGAAAAGCAAGGTTATGGTACGGTGGATGTAATTACACCTATTTCAATTATAAGAGACGCTTCTATGTTAATTGGTGGTAAGAATACCATGCCAGGTGAACAAGAAGAAAGAAAATTACAAGAGGCTGAAACAGTGATTCAAAATGTAATTACAAAAGCAAATGAATTTTTTACCAAGGATTGGGCTGAGTTTAGAAAATTAGTGGAAGCCACTCCTATTAAGAAGTTCAAGGATTATGAATCTATAAAATAAAAAGTATGAAAAAATTTCTATTAATCGGTCTTGCATTATGCACTTTAATTTTTGTCAATCAGGCAGAAGCGCAAAAGAAAAAATTAGCAGCACCAGTTGCTACCAATAGTTTAGAGCAAGACCCCATTATTAAAGCACAGAATTTTAGACTGGTGGGTCCTTTCAGAGGTGGTAGAGCTGCTGCCGGTGTGGGTTCCTATACCGATGTAAATACTTTTTACATGGGCGCCACGGGAGGAGGTGTTTGGAAAACCACCGATGCTGGTAATAACTGGAAAAATATTTCTGATGGATTTTTTGGAGGTACTATTGGCGCCATTGCTATTGCACCTACTAATGAATCAATTGTATATGTAGGAGAAGGAGAGAATAGCATGAGAGGTAACGTGAGCGAGGGTTTAGGAGGGATGTGGAAGTCTACAGATGATGGAAAGACTTGGAAAAATATGGGCTTAAAAGAAGCAAGACATATTGTAAGAATTGTAGTGCATCCAAAAAATCCAGATATTATTTGGGTTGCTGCCATGGGTCATTTATTTGGACCGAATGAAACTAGAGGCGTATTTAAAAGTACCGATGGTGGACAAAACTGGAAAAAAGTACTGTATGTCAATGAACAAACAGGTGCCAGTGATTTAGTAATTGATCCTAGTAATCCTGAAATTTTATATGCAGGTACTTGGCAGTTAATTCGTACACCTTATAGTTTAGAAAGTGGCGGAGAAGGTTCTGGTTTATTTAAAAGTACAGATGGAGGGGATACTTGGACTTCTATTAAAACCAATAAAGGTTTTCCTAAAGGTGTTTGGGGAATTACAGCTATTGCAGTTGCCAAATCTAATACCGATAAACTATATGCTTTAATTGAAAATAAAGACGGTGGTTTATATATGTCTGAAAATGCAGGTAAGACTTGGGAATTAGTAAACAGTGATAATAATATTCGTCAAAGAGCATGGTATTATACAAAAGTATTTATTGATCCAGCTGATGAAAATAAAATCTACTGCCCGAATGTAAACTTTATGATGTCAAGTGATGGAGGTAAAACTTTTGTAGCAGGAAGAACCCCACACGGCGATCATCATGACTTATGGATTGATCCAAAAAATGGTAAGCGCATGATAGTTTCAGACGATGGTGGTGCGCAAGTAAGTTTAGATGGTGCCAAAAATTGGAGCACGGTGATGAACCAACCCACTGTGCAAGTTTATCGTTTAAGTACGGACAATCATTTCCCTTATAGAATTTTAGGGGCACAACAAGACAATTCTGCTTTTAGAATTTTATCAAGTACCTATGGTGCTTATATTGGAGAAAATGATTTTGATGTCACTGCCGGTGGTGAAAGTGGCTATATTGTTGCCGATCCAACGAATAGTGATATTGTATATGGCGGATCTTATGGCGGTTTAATCACTAGATACGATCATAAAACGGGAGAGAATCGAGTTATTAATGTTTGGCCTGACAATCCAATGGGTGCAGGTGCAGAAGCCATGAAATATCGTTTTCAATGGAATCATCCAATTTTCTTTTCTCCACACAATCCTAAAAAATTGTATACTGCAGGTAATCATTTATTTGCCACAGAAAATGAAGGAGCAAGTTGGAATATGTTATCTCCCGACTTAACAACAAATGACAAGAGTCGTCAAAAAAGTTCAGGAGGTCCCATTACACAAGACAATACTAGTGTAGAATATTATTGTACCATTTTTACAGCAGCTGAATCTCCATTAGAGAAAGACTTATTATGGACAGGAAGCGATGATGGTTTAATTAATGTAAGTAAAGATGGGGGTGCTACTTGGAAAAATGTAACACCTAAAGATATTCCACAATGGATGATGTGGAATAGAGTAGAGATAGATCCAATTAGAAAAGGGACTGCTTATTTTGCAGGCACGCGTTATAAGTTAGACGACTTCACTCCTTATTTATATGTAACACATGATTATGGTGAGTCTTGGGAAAAAATTACGAGTGGCATTAACCCAATGCATTTCACAAGAGCTATTGTGGCAAGTCCAAGAAAGGCGGGTGTTTTGTTTGCAGGAACTGAATATGGTTTGTACGTTTCTATCAATGATGGAAAATCTTGGGAGCCTTTGCAATTAAATTTACCGGTTACACCTATCACCGATTTATTAATTAGAGATAATAATTTAATTGTGGGTACACAAGGTAGAAGTTTATATATTTTAGATGACTTATCTTTTATTGAAAATTATCAAGCAAGCAATGCCACATCTTCAAAAGTATTCCCTGTTGCGAATGCCTATCGTGTGCCACCTCAAATGGGGGGACGTCGTAATCGTGGTGCCAAAGCGAGTATGCCTGCCAATGTGGGAACAAATCCTGCAAAAGGAGTGGTTATTAATTATTGGAAGGCTACAGGCGCAAATGATTCTACAAGAGTATTGATAAGCATACTAGATGATCAAAAGAAACTCATTAAAACGTTTAACCAAAATGATGCCGGTGGACCAAGTATAGAGGCTGGATTTCAAACTTTTGTATGGAATATGTACCATACTGAAATAGATAAGCCAGACGCAAGTTTGATACTTTGGAATGGTTCAACCAGCCCTGTATTAGCAGCTCCTGGTAAATACACTGCAAAAGTGACCATTGATAATACGGTAACGGAGTATCCTTTCACAATTATAGCAGATCCTAATTATAAAGTATCTGATGCCGATTTAAAAGCACAGGAGCAATTCTTATTAGAAGTAGCTGCTAGTTTTAATACCATCATGAAGACTTTAAAAGGTATTAAAGAAATTCGTGGGCAAGTACAAGTCTTACAAAAGAAAACCAAGGATTCTAGTTTCCAAAAGCAAAGCGAAGCATTATTAGCTAGTCTTAAAACAATTGAAGAAGCTTTACACCAAACCAAGGCAAAGAGCGGGCAGGATGTTTTAAACTTCCCAATTCGTTTAGACGATAAAATTGCAGGTGTATTTGAATCTGCAGCAGCAGGCTATGTAGCACCTACTAAGCAAGTAAAAGAAACCTATGCTGAGTTAAAAGCCCAAGTAGATGAGCAATTGAAAAAGTATGAAACACTAAAGAATGAAGGTGTCAAAGCCTTAAATGAAGCGGTACATAAATTAATGATACCTATTATTGGGAATTAATTGTTTTGATGGCAAGAAATATTTTTAAATAGTGCTTAACTAAAAAAGCACATAAAAATACGCATAAAAAAGGTCCTCTGATGAAGAGGACCTTTTTTATGCGTGAAAATTGCTAGTCTGTTATTCTAACATAAGCTTCTAGTGTAATCTTCCAGCGTACTATTTGCTTATTCAAAATCTTTATACAATAAATATTTCTTTCTAATCATTTTAAAATTAGATAGGTCTTTTTGCCAACTAGCTCTTATAGCAGTAGCGGAAAGTCCATTTTTAATTTGCTCCATGAGTATACTATTGCCCGCTAATTTATTAAAGAAATAATCGCGTGGGGTATTACCGGTGGTATGAATAAAAAAAGAATCTTTTTGTGGGTAGGCCTTGTACATTTCTAAAATTAATTCAAGATCTATACTGGTATGCGGCGGCTTTGTTTTAGTCAAGTCCCATCCATAACATAATTGATCCTTTAATTTAGGTTGCGTGGCGCCTACTCTAGCAACAGGTGTAAAAGAAAAGTTTTTATTTGTAAGAAGGGGATGTCCAATATAGGCAAATGCGTGTGCTGTGCCTCTTCCTTCACTGAGTATAGTACCTTCCACTAAACAAGTACTAGGATACCAATAAATGGATTGCATATCCGGTAGGTTAGGAGAGGGCGCTATATTAAATGTATACATAGAGCGGTGATCGTAATTTTTGCAAGCAATAATGGTAAGCGACCAATTGGTATTCGTATTTATTTTTAACCAGTTTTCTCCATTCAGCATGGTAGCATATTCTCCAATAGTCATGCCATATACAATAGGAATTGTATTTTTTCCTACAAAGCTAGAGAAGGCTTTATCTAAAACAGGTCCGTCTACATAATGTCCATTGGGGTTGGGTCTGTCTAAAATAATAAGGGGTTTATTATTTTCTTTAGCAGCTTCCATAAAATATTGTAAAGAAGAGATGTAAGTGTAAAAACGAGAACCCACATCTTGTATATCAAAAACGAGTACATCAATATCTGCTAAATCAGTAGAATCAGGTCCGTATTTTTTTCCATACAAAGACACAATTTTAATACCTGTTGCAGGGTCGTTGCCATCCTTGGTTTCTTCTCCCGCATCTGCAGTTCCTCTTAGGCCATGTTCTGGTGTAAATATTTTTTGAATATGTATGCCTTGGGCTAATAAGGTATCAATTAAATGTTTTTTATTTACGATGGCCGTATGGTTGGTGAATACGCCTACTCTTTTATTTAACAATAAAGGAATATACTTTTCGCTTTGATAAGCGCCAGGTAATATTTCTTTTTTGTTTTGGGCTAATACCACCAATGGCATATTCGCGATGAGGCCAACAATAACAAGTATGCATATTTTTTTCATCTTCTTTAAAAGGATTTAAATTTATTAATACAATATAGTAAATAAAACAATCATCCCAATTAGCTACTTAGGTATTCATTGGTACGGTATCCTTATGCAATTAAATGACTAATTTAAATATTTAGCCACAATGGGCACGCGTCTTCCTACACCAAAGGCTTTAGGAGAAATACGAATAATAGGACAGAATTGATTTCTTTTATATTCGTTGGTGTTCACCATTTTTAAAGTCTTATCTACCAGTGCACTGTCAAAGCCAAGGGCCTTAATGCTAGAAGGATCGGCTCTTTTTTCTATGTATTGAAAAAGTATTTGATCAAGTATCTCATAGGCGGGTAAACTATCGCTGTCTTTTTGATCGGGTCTTAATTCAGCACTAGGTGCCTTAGTAATAATATGTGCTGGAATTATTTCTTTACTACGATTTATATATTTAGCTAGTTCATACACTTGCATTTTATAGCAATCGCCAAGTACACCCAAGCCACCTGCCATATCTCCATATAAAGTACCATAACCAGTAGCGAGTTCACTTTTGTTAGAAGTATTTAATAACACATAGCCGAATTTATTGGCAATGGCCATTAAAATATTTCCTCTCGACCTGCTTTGTATATTTTCTTCTGCTAAAGAAAAAGGTAAGTCTTTGAATAATGGCTTTAATGTATGTAAAAAACTTTCATACACTTCTTTAATGGCAATGGTATCGTAAGGGTTTTGTAAATTTTTACTTAAGGCTACAGCGTCGTCTACTGAATGGCTAGTAGAATAAGCAGAAGGCATTAATATAGCTCTCACATTTTCAGCACCTAAGGCTTCACACGCAATGGCTAAGGTAACTGCTGAATCAATGCCACCTGATGAACCAAGTATAGCTTTTGTAAAACCCATTTTAGTAAAATAATCTCTCACGCCTAAGACCAAGGCTTTATATACTTGGTCAATATTTAAAGCGGGCTCTAAAGTAAGCGGATTCAATTCTTTATTGGGCACTCTTGCAGCGGGTTCAATAATAGGTGCATTAATCATACCCTCCTCTGTGCATTCAAATATTTCCATCGCCGATTCAAACATAGGAAGTGCTCCGCAAAGATTTGCCATTTTATCAAAAGCAAAAGAACCTCCGTCAAATACAATCTCTGTTTGACTTCCCACAGCATTGCAGTAAAATAAAGGAATCTTATATTTTAATACATTGGCTTTAATAGTTGCCTTTCTATCTTCATCATGCGTATAATCAAAAGGAGAAGCACTTAGGTTTAATAAAATATCAGGAGACTGCTCCATCATTTTATCCATCGGACAAATTCGGTACAGTGGGTTATCCCCTAAGTTCCAAATATCTTCACAAATAGTAATGGCTAATTTTTTTCCTTTAAAAAGAACTACTTTCCAATCATCGGCAGGTTCAAAATATCTGTTCTCGTCAAAAACATCGTAAGTAGGCAGTAATGTTTTATGAATTTCTGCAATAATTTTTTTATCGTGCAAGAAAAAAGCAGCGTTGTATAAATCTTTTCCTTTTTTATTCGGATTGCGTGCTGGGCTGCCAATTAAAACACCAATGGTATCAGCCGCTTCTTTAATAATATCCACTTGTGCGTAGCATTGAGTAATAAAATCATTGAACTCTACAAAATCTCGGGCAGGATAGCCGCAAACACTCATCTCACTAAATAAAATTAAATCCGCACCTTGCTTTTTGGCCTCATCAATGGCGCAAAGCATTTTGGTAGTGTTCTGTTCAAAATTGCCAATGTGATAATTTTGTTGTGCGATACAAATTTTCATGGGCCAAAGGTAGGCTTAGTTTAATTTAACTGGCGCAGCCATTTTAAAGGCTGGAATATTGACATTGATTAAATCCTTGGTTTCAATATTCTCCATGGTATAATAACCTTGCATTTTACCTAATTCACTTTTTAAGTGACAGCCACTTACATACTGATAATGTTTACCTGGCATAATTAAAGGTTGTACACCTACCACACCTTCGCCTTCAACAATTCGGTGTTCACTATTGCTATCAAATACTTCCCAGAAACGTCTCAATAATTTAACGGGAAATGAATTGTGATTTTCGATGGTAATTCTGTAAGCAAACATGTATTCATTTTGCAAAGGATTGCTGTAGTCTTTTTGGTAAAAAGTCTCGATACTAACCTCTACGCCTTCTGAAATTTTAGAGACCATAAGAATTAACGTCAATAAGTACTTTTGCAGAGAATACTGCGGGATAAAAGTACCAAAAATTTGCCCCGATTATATAAAAAAACCCTCTATTTTTTTATTAGACCCCCTAAGTCGCGTAACTTTGCGAAAACTAATGCATTACGTATTGGGTAATGTGGTAAAAATCTAATAAAATCAGTCACAATGAAGATCGCAGTAGCTAAAGGAGACGGTATCGGCCCAGAAATTATGGACGCCGTAATTGATGTGTTTAATGCCGCCAAAGTACCTTTGGAATACGATTTTGTGGATATGGGAAAATGGGTTTTTGACAAAGGATTTAGTAATGGTATGACAGCAGAAGCGAAGGATACCATTGAAGATTTAGGTATTCTTTTTAAAGGCCCCATGGAGACGCCAAAAGGCAAGGGCGTGAAAAGTGTAAATGTAACTGCGCGTAAAACTTGGAACACCTACGCAAATAAAAGAACTTTTCAAACATTAAGTGGTGTAGATACTGTTTTTAGTAAAGCAGGTATTCCTATTGATATTACTATTGTTAGAGAAAATATTGAAGATACCTATGGAGGTATTGAACATATGTTAACACAAGATGTGGCCTTGGGTCGTCGATTTATTACAAGACCAGGTAGCATGCAAGTTATTCGTTATGCATTTGAGATGGCAAAGAAAAAAGGAGCCAAGCGTATTACTTGTGGACATAAAGCAAACATCATGAAATTAACAGATGGTTTGTTTTTAGAAGTATTTAAAGAAGTAGCGAAAGAATATCCTGAATTAAAAGCAGATGACGTTATTGTAGATGACCTTTGTATGAAATTAGTAAGCCGTCCAGACTTATTTGATGTAGTGGTATTAACGAATTTACAAGGAGATATTGTGAGTGATTTATGCGCTGGATTAGTTGGTGGGCTTGGTTTTGCGCCTTCTGCTAATATTGGAGATCATATTTCTATATTTGAAGCCGTGCATGGTACCGCTCCAGATATTGCTGGAAAAAATATTGCGAACCCCACTGCTTTATTATTAAGTGGTTTAGGTATGTTGCATCATTTAGGTTTAATGGAACAAGCAGCTACCATTGAAAATGCATTATTGTATACTTTAGAATCCGGTGTGCATACTGGCGATTTTGGAGATCGCGCTACTGCATCTTTATCTACTACAGCCTTTGCGCAAGCGGTGATTCAAAATTTTGGTAAACTGCCTAGTCATAATCCAAAACCAAGTCTAGCTAATTTTTATGTAACGCCTACTAATTTTAAATTAGAAAGCAATCCAATGTTACAAAGTGATTTAAATGATCATCATAAAATTGTAGGAGTAGATTTCTTTATTGAAAGTGCAGAGCAACCACAAGTTATTGCAGATAAATGTTTATTGCATGCCAGTGCTACTTTAAAACTTGTCACTATTACCAACAGAGGAACACAGGTTTGGCCTTCAGGTTCTGTATTTACCAACTTAATTAATCAATACTATTGTCGTTATGAAACAGTAAATGAATCGCCACTTTCTCAAGATGATGTGATTGATTTATACCGTGCCTTAGCTGTTAATTTTAAGATTTGCTCTTTAGAAATTTTGAACATGTGGGCCGACAAAAAAGCCTATAGTTTGGCACAGGGTCAATAGAATCAAGGCTTTTACTTAAATAGCCCTGTTTTTAGCCTCTTTTTGATAGAAAATTGCGTTTTCTGGTGGGAAAAAAAACATTTTTGATGTAATTTCACGCCTAATTACAAAACATCCCTTTAACCTATGGCTGAAGCAATATTAATGCCCCGTTTAAGTGATACCATGACCGAAGGTGTGGTAGCAGCTTGGCATAAAAATGTGGGGGATACCGTTAAAAAAGGAGACTTACTAGCTGAAATTGAAACGGACAAAGCCACCATGGAATTGGAGAGCTATCAAGATGGTATTTTATTGCATATTGGTACTCCTCGTGGAGGCAAATTACAAGTGAATGATTTACTAGCCATTTTTGGAAAACAAGGAGAAGATATTTCTGCACTTATTGCAGCGAATACGCAAGGCGCTTCCCCTGCTGCAAGTTCGACTGCAACAGCAAGCACTACTGCTCCTGCAACTCCTGACGTACCAACTACAAGTCCAGCAACAACTACAAATAGTATTGATGCAAGCAATATGGAAGAAGTGGTATTAATGCCACGTTTAAGTGATACCATGACAGAAGGTGTGATTGCAGGTTGGCATAAAAATCTAGGAGATAAAGTAGCAAAAGGAGAAGTGTTGGCCGATATCGAAACAGATAAAGCTACCATGGAATTGGAATCTTATAAAGATGGTATTTTATTATACCAAGGTGCACAAGCTGGCGAAAAAATATTAGTGAATCAACTATTATGTATTATTGGACAACCTGGTTTAGATATTGATAGCATTGTAAAGTCTATCAAAGCGCCATCAAGTACTGAAGCGCCTAAGCCTGCTAGTCCTGCTGCAGCGCCAACATCAAGCCCAGCTTCATCACCAGCACCTGCTCCAACTACTACAACTGCATCTGCCACTGTAGTAAATGAAGGAAGAATATTTGCTTCCCCATTAGCCAAGAAAATTGCAAAAGAAAAAGGGATAGATTTAAAATATGTGCAAGGTACAGGTGAGCATGGAAGAATTACAAGAACAGATTTAGAAAATTATAAGCCTGCTAGCAATACTTCAAGTACTGCAAGAGCAGCAGCTCCTAAAAATACAAATTTCGTAGGCCAAGTAAGTTTTGTGGATACACCGGTTTCGCAAATGCGTAAAACCATTGCGAGACGTTTAAGCGAAAGTTTATTTACGGCGCCACATTTTTACTTAACCATGAAAATTAACATGGATGCTACCATTGCTGCAAGAACTGTAGTGAATGAAACAGCACCTGTTAAAATTAGCTTCAACGATTTTATTGTAAAAGCAGTAGCACTTTCTTTGAAACAACATCCTAAAGTAAATAGTAGTTGGTTAGGCGATGTGATTCGCGAGAACCATCATGTGAATATTGGTATTGCTGTGGCAGTTGACGAAGGATTATTGGTTCCTGTACTTCGTTTTGCAGACGGACTTTCTTTGGATGAAATAAGTGTATCTGTAAAAGAGTTTGCTAAAAAAGCAAAAGATAAAAAATTGCAACCTTCAGATTGGGAAGGAAGCACATTTACCATTTCTAATTTAGGTATGTTTGGAATAGATTCATTCACAGCTATTATTAATCCTCCCGATGCTTGTATACTAGCAGTAGGTGGTATTGCGCAAGAGCCTGTAGTGAAAAATGGTCAAATTGTACCAGGCAATGTAATGAATGTAACTTTAAGTTGCGACCATAGAGTAGTAGATGGTGCAACAGGATCGGCTTTCTTACAAACTTTAAAAGCTTATCTAGAAGAACCTATAAGAATGTTTGTGTAATTTATTAGAGCTTTATGAAATATAAGCTCCAATAAATTTTTCTCTAATGATTTTTTCGAGGGACCCCATAAACGGGCCCCTCGATTTTTTTACACTCTAATTTTTTTTCTTAATCTAAATCACATCCAATAGGTGCCCCTGGCGCCATAGTGGTAGGACTAGGCAGTGTAATATCTTTTGGATTATTTATTCTTTCAAGAGCATATGCATAATGCGCTTTATGAGCAGTATCTGTTTTTGCCCAGGTAGTTAATTTTGCTTTCAATTCTTTTATTCTATCATTACATATAGCCCTTACTTCATAATTGGCTTCTGTGCTTTGACCTACACCCATTAACCAAGTAAGCACTAATTGTTGGGTTTGACTATGAATACTTCCTTCTAAACCATTAGGAATATTTGTATACCATGTGTTTTTTAATACCGCATCCACAACATTATCAAAACCAATAGCATTCGCTCTTGCTTTATTTTGTACTAATCTATTGGCTCTTTCTACATTGAATAAAAATCCTAGTTCAAAATCGCTAAGGGCTTCTGCTGCGGCTAAGGCATCAAAACTCATACCTGTTCTTTTATCAAATAATTCACCTACGCCATAATACATAGGAGGGCGGGGTGGTATTAATTGTAAAATTCTCTCTGGTATGATAAGGGTAGTGGCCGACAAACAATTTACCGCAGCGTCTAATGCTTTTTGTTGAATAGCATTCGATAAAATAGTGGGTTTAATTTGATTGGCGTCGCCTCTTACACTATAATTATAATTCATACCACCAATTAATTTAGTCACTGCTTCATATTGGTAACGGTGGTAATTATATAATGGCACAAGTACATCTTCTAGTTTAGCAAGTGGGGTAAAATTTGTAATGGCTTCTTCGCTAAACTGTTCCATACCTTTTTTTCTTACGGCCATTGCTTGGTCTAAGCCTGCAACAGCATCGGATTGATTATCCCATAAATGCGCATAAGGATGAAAACCACTGGCAGCTCTCGCATCTGCATCGGCAATAAAGAGTAAACCATTTTTAGAATTTTCTGCTAACATATTTTGTAGCAAAGGCGTTTCGTTCACCCCTTTCCCAAAATCTTGATAGCCATACATTATAGCTCGCTTATCCCAGGCACCAATTTCATTGGTATAAATTTTAGAAAAATCTATCTCCCCTTTTTCATTCACGAAAATATTAGGATGAGGATAGTCCATTACAGAAGCGCGATCGTTGTAACTAGATGCATAATTATGTTGTAAGCCTAAGGTATGACCTACTTCATGTGCGGCTAATTGTCTTAATCTATGAATGGCAGCTGTTCTCATTTTATCTGTAACAGGTTTGCCATTAATATAAGGAGACAAAAGGGCTGTAAAAATTAAATAGTCTTGACGCACTCTTAAAGAACCTAAGGTAACTTGACCTTTAATAATTTCACCTGTTCTTGGATCAGAGATGGTAGCGCCGTAGCTCCAGCCACGCGTAGAACGGTGAACCCAGTTAATCATATTGTACCTGATATCCATAGGGTCGGCGGAATCGGGAAGTACTTGCACTTGAAATGCATTTTTATATCCAGCCGCTTCATACGCTTGGTTCCACCATCTTGCACCTTCTAATAAAGCAGATCGAATAGGTTCGGGTGTGCCATTGTCTAAATAATATATAATGGGTTTAACGGGTTCGCTCATAGCGGCAGTAGGATCTTTTTTAAATAGACGATGTCTATTAATCACCATTTTTTCAATGGGTTCACTTATATCGCTTCCGTAATCGAAATAACTATTTCCAAAATAACCACTTCTAATATCGTATTTTCTGGGTTGATAATTATTATCTGGAAGTTCAACAAAGCTATGGTGCATGCGAAGGGTAATGGCTTCCACTGAAGGAGCAACGGCTTGAACAAACCTACCTGCATCGGAACCGCCCACAAAAGTAAGGGTAGCTTCAAACTCTGAATTTTTAGGAAAGTTTTTAGTGTTGGTTATATAAATAGCGGAACGGCCTTCATTTAAACTGTAAGTGCCTTGTTTCATTTTTCTAATTCTATCTGCTGCGCCATGTGCATCTCTTAATAAAAAAGGAGTGGCATCTACTAACAAGGTATTAGCTTCTTCCGCTTCAATGGTAAAACTAAACAAGATAGATTGTGCGAAAGATTCATTCACTGCTTTTTGTTCTCTAGGGTCGCTGGTAACAGCGCGGTAGTCCGTATTAGGTTGAGTTAGCAATAGTTTTTTACCAACACGTTGAAAATACACAATACGTGAATCACCAATTTGTCCTCTGTCAAGCCCAATATCATTGGATCCTAGACCAGCAGGTAAAGAGTTCACATATAGAAATGGAGTTTCTAATTTATCTACTGCAATGAAAATTTTTCCTTGTGCAGCATCCCAGTAGTAATTAAAATAGCCCTTATGTAATTCCATGGTCTTTGTTTTTTCTGCAATTGAATTAGTTTGTGCTTGCAAGAAAAAAGGAAAACATAGTAACATTAAAATAATACGCATAAAAATGAATTTATATTAAAAATAAAAAATCCCGCCTTACCCGAAAAATCGGAAACGGGGCGGGATTGTAATTTAAGTTTTTTTTACTAAACTGTAGGCGTCGAATTTGTTGTTGGTTCAGTAAATAAAGTAGGCGCTACTACTGGAGCTACTGCTACAGGCATAACTACTTTTTTCTTTGGAGCTACCTTCTTTTTAGGAGCCGCTTTTTTAACTGCTTTTTTCACAGTTTTCTTAGGGGCTACTTTTTTAGTGGCTTTTTTTGGAGCTACTTTCTTTTTAGGTGCTGCTTTTTTAGTTGTTTTTTTTACCGCTTTTTTAGCTGCTTTTTTTACCGTCTTTTTTACGGCTACTTTTTTCTTAGAAGCTACTTTCTTTTTAGGTGCTGCTTTTTTAGTTGTTTTTTTTGCTGTTCCTTTTTTCTTAGGGGCTACTTTCTTTTTGGTAGCTACTTTCTTCTTACTTGACTTTGCCATTTTTGTAAATTTGATTTTGTGTAAACGAATTAGGCTATAAAATTACATCGTTTTATTGAACTATATTAAAACATTTTCATTTTTTGTAATAGCTTTGTAAAATGAAAGCACCCATTACATTCATTCTTGGAGCAACACCCAATCCTGAAAGATATAGTTTTATGGCAACTGCCTTATTGGTTGAAAAAGGACATGCTGTTTATCCATTTGGAATAAAAAAAGGGGAAATTCTTACTACACCTATCATTAATGAATGGCCAACTAGTGAAAGCATAGACACTGTCACCCTGTATTTGGGCCCATCGGCGCAAGAAGCCTATTATAATGCTATTTTAGATTTGAAACCAAGAAGAATTATATTTAATCCGGGTACTGAAAATCCAATTTTGAATGCTTTGGCAATTGAAAAAGGAATTCAAACCATTGATGCCTGCACTCTAGTCATGCTAAAAACAGGACAATACTAACTGTTTTAACTTTTTTTGCCCTTAATTTTTAAATTGACCCCAGGTAGATCTGTCTAAGTTGCGATATTGGATGGCTTCACTAATATGCTCTTGTTTTAAGGTGGAACTGCCTTCTAAATCGGCAATTGTTCGACTCAGTTTTCTAATTCTATCATAGGCCCTAGCGCTTAATTGAAATTTTTCCATGGCTAATTCCAATAGTTTTTCTGCAGGAGCAGAAAGAACAGCCCATTTTTTTAATAAAGTCTCATTCATTTGTGCATTCGTATAAATACCTACTTCGTTTTTGAACCTATCTAATTGAATGGCTCTTGCTAATTCGACTCTTTTGGCAATTTCAATAGAATTTTCAGCGGTTTCGATTTTAATAAGTTCATGATAGGGTACAGGACTTACTTCAATATGTAAATCAATTCTATCTAATAAGGGTACAGAAATTTTATG
>Ga0222712_10001135_pt1 | contig 34096 bp, 28 predicted proteins | sample C33_657DmetaG_FD_165043 | JGI IMG/M metagenome (GOLD analysis project Ga0222712, IMG submission 165043) | Estuarine water microbial communities from San Francisco Bay, California, United States - C33_657D | ecosystem: Environmental > Aquatic > Marine > Unclassified | place: USA: California...
GACGCGGCGGACGCCGTCGCGGAGGGCGGCGACGGCGCTGTCGACCTTGGGGATCATGCCGCCGGCGACGACGCCCTTGCGCTTGAGCTCCTCCACGTCGCCGATGCGGAGGGTGGGGATGAGGGTGGAGGGGTCCTGGGGGTCGGCGAGGAGGCCGGGGACGTCGCTCATGAAGATGAGGCGGCGGGCGCGGAGGGCGCCGGCCACGGCGGCCGCGGCGACGTCGGCGTTGGTGTTGTGGGGACGGTCCTCGGCGTCGAGCGCGATGGGCGAGATGACGGGGAGGTGGCCGTCGGCGAGGGCCTTCTTGATCAGCTTGGTCTTGACGAACTTGATGTCGCCCACGAACCCGACGTCGACCGCCTTGCCCTGCCCGTCGCGCACGGTCATGCGCTCGCAGAGGTTGACGGCGTTGCCGGGCATGCCGAGCGGGTTGGCGCCGCGCTGGGCGAGGAGGGCGCAGATCTCGCCGTTGATCTCCTCGTTGAGGGTGCGCTCGACGATGCGGACGGTCTCGGCGTCGGTCACGCGCATGCCGCCGCGGAACTCGGCCTTGATCCCGGCCTTGTCCATCGCGCGGGTGATGGCCTTGCCGCCGCCGTGGACGACCACGACCTGGATGCCGACGGCGGCGAGGAAGGCGATGTCGCCCGCCACGCGCTCCCGGCCGGAGGGGTCGGCGTCGTCCATGAAGCTGCCGCCGTACTTCACCACGAAGGTGGAGCCGCGGAACTTCTGGATGTAGGGAAGGGCCTCGAGGAGCACCTTGGCCTTCTCAGCGGGGGAGGTCATCGGACGGGCGGAGTGTCGGGGCGCGGGGGCGGCGGGCAACGGCAAAACGGCCGCTCACTCGCTCTTGTTGAAGTTGACGTACGCCTCCGAGAGGTCGGTGGTGAGGAGGCGGAAGGCGCCTTGGCCGAGGTTGAGGTTGAGCCGCACGGCGAAGCGCCGGCGGGTGACGACCTCCTTCCAGCGGGGCTTGTTCTCGGGCAGGGGGCGGCCCTGGACGACGGCGGGGACGTCGTCGTAGGCGATGTCGAGCCGGGCCTCGTCGAGCCCGGTGCGGGCGTAGCCGGCGGCGTCGGCCAGGCGGCCCCAGTTGGGGTCCTCGCCGTACCAGGCCGACTTGACGAGGAGGGAGTTGCCCACGGCGCGGGCGACGGCCTCGGCGTCGGCCCGGGTGCGGGCGCCGGCGACCTCGACGGAGACGACCTTGGTGATCTTCTCGCCGTCGCCCACGATCTTCTCGGCGAGGGCGAAGCAGACGCGGTCGAGGGCCTCCTGGAAGCGGGCGGCGAGGCCGGCGGGGGCGCCGTCGAGCGCGAGGCCGGAGGCGCCGGTGGCGAGGAGGAGGACGGTGTCGTTGGTCGACATGTCGCCGTCGACGCTCACGCAGTTGAAGGACTGCGCGTTGGCGGCGAGGAGCGCGGCGCGGAGGACGCCCGGCGAGGCGGCGAGGTCGGTGGCGACGAAGGCGAGCATCGTCGCCATGTTGGGCTCGATCATGCCGGCGCCCTTGGCGATGCCGGCGACCGTGACGGTCCGGCCCTCCCAGGCGAAGCGGGCGGTGACGGACTTGGGGCGGGTGTCGGAGGTGAGGATGGCCCAGGCGGCGCGCTCGCCCTCCTGGGGCGTCGCGGCGAGGCGGGCGCCGGCCTCGGCGAGGCCCTTGGCCACGCGGTCCATGGGCAGGGGCTCGCCGATCCGCCCGGTGGAGCAGACGAGGAAGGCGCCGCCCGGGCAGCCGGAGGCCTCGGCGGCGAGGCGGGCCATGGCCTCGGTGTCGCGCAGGCCCTGCTCGCCGGTGCAGGCGTTGGCGTTGCCGCTGTTGGCGACGATGCCGCGGATGGCCGAGGCCCCGGCGGCGAGGACGGCCTGGGAGAAGCGGACGGGGGCGGCCCGGACGTCGTTGGTGGTGAAGACGCCGGCGGCGGCGCAGGGCCGATCGGCGACGACCAGGGCGGTGTCGAGCCGGTCCTGGCCCTTGCGGCGGATGTCGCCCGAGCCGGCGCCGACGCGGAGGCCGGGGACGTCGGAGAGGCCGGGAGAGTTGTCGGTCAGCTCGATTGCCATGGAAGCGGTCTCAGGCCAGCCCCTCGGCCTCGGGCCAGCCCTGGAGGAGGTTGAGGAGCTGGACGGCCTGGCCGCCCGCGCCCTTGAGGAGGTTGTCGATGGCCGAGGTCAGGACGAGGTTGCCGGTGCGGGGGTCGGCCACGGCCGAGAGGGCGGCGCGGTTGGAGCCGGCGACATGGCCGGTGTCGGGGAAGTCGCCCGGCCGCAGGACCTGGACGAAGGGGCGGCCGGCGTAGGCCTCGCGCCAGCAGGCCTCGACCTGGGCGGCGGTCACGCCGGGGGCGGGGACGGTGATCGTGGTTGCGATGCCCCGGTGCATCGGGGCGAGGTGCGGGTTGAACTGGACGACGACCGGCCCGCCCGCGGCCCGGGCGAACTGCTCCTCGATCTCGGCGACGTGCCGGTGGTTGGGCAGGCCGTAGGCCTTGGCCGAGCCGTCGCGCTCGCAGAAGAGGTAGGCGGCCTCGGCCTTCTTGCCGGCGCCGGAGACGCCGGAGAGGGAGTTGATGACGAGCCGGCCGGGCTCGGGCCGGAGGAGACCGGCGCGGAGCAGGGGCACGACGGGAAGCTGGATGCTGGTCGGGTAGCAGCCCGGGCAGGCGAGGAGCGGCGCGGACTTCCAATCGCCCGCGGGCTCGAGCTCGGGGATGACGTAGCGCGCCTTGCCGAGCAGCTCGGGCGCGGGGTGCTCATGGCCGTAGTACGTCCGGTAGAGGGCGGGGTCGGAGAGGCGGAAGTCGGCCGAGAGGTCGAGGACGCGGCGGCCGGCGGCGACGAGCGGCCGCGCGTACTCGGCGGCGACGCCGTGGGGCAGCGCCAGGAACCAGGCCTGGACGCCGGACTGGGCGCAGGCCTCGGGCGAGGAGGCGGAGAAGGCGAGCGCGGGGTCGACCACGCCGCGGAGGCGGGGCATCTCGTCGGCCACGGCCTTGCCGGCGAGGCTGCGCGAGCAGACCGCGTCGAGGCTGACCCTCGGGTGGCGGGCGAGGATGCGCACGAGCTCCTCGCCGGTGTAGCCGGAGGCGCCGACGATGCCGATGGATAGGCGTTGGGTGGCCATGGGTGTAATCTGGAAAAAAGGGGGCGGGCTGGGAAGGACGAAGCGGGGGGCGGGAAAGCAAAGGACCCCGGCGGGCCGGGGTCCTGTCGTCCGTCTCCGGGGGCGCGCTCAGCGCTTGGAGAACTGGAAGCGCTTGCGGGCGCCCGGGCGGCCCGGCTTCTTGCGCTCGCGCATGCGGCCGTCGCGGGTGAGGAGGCCGGCCTTCTTGAGGGTGGGGCGGAGGTCGGCGTCGAGCTTCTGGAGGGCGCGGGCGAGGGCGTGCGAGATGGCGCCGGCCTGGCCGTTGGGCCCGCCGCCGTTGACGCGGATGAAGACGTCGACCTGGCCGTCGAGGGAGGAGACCCGGAGGGGGGCGGTGGCGGCCTTGAGCAGGGCCTCGGTGTAGAGGAACTCGTTGGCGGGCTTGCCGTTGACGGTGATCTCACCGCTGCCGCGCTTGAGGTGCACGCGGGCGCTCGCGGTCTTGCGGCGGCCGACGGCGGTCAGGGTGGGGTTCTTGGTGGCGCTCATGGAGAGGGTGCGGGAGGTCAGACCTTGGTCGGCACGGGGTTGTTGGAGGCGTGCGTGTGCTCGGGCCCGGCGAAGATGCGGAGCTTGGTCAGCATGTCGTTGGCGAGGCGGTTCTTGGGCAGCATCCCCTTGACCGCGTGGCGGAGGATGAACTCGGGCTTGCGGGCGCGCATGGTGGCGACGTTGCGGCGGTAGGCGGTGCCGACCCAGCCGGTGTAGAACATGTACTCCTTGGCCTCCTCCTTGTTGCCGGTGAGGCGGACCTTGTCGGCGTTGATGACGACGACGTAGTCGCCGGTGTCGACGTGGGGGGTGTAGGTGACCTTGTGGCGGCCCCGGAGGAGGTTGGCGATCTTGACGGCGAGGCGGCCGAGGACCTGGTCCTTGGCGTCGACGAGCAGCCAGGCGCGGTCGGTCGCCTTGACGTTCTTGGCAAGCGTGGTCTTCATAAAAAGGAAGGTCGGACGATGGAAGCCGCCCCCGCTCCGTCAACAACGGAATTGGGGGCAAAACCCCTCCGAACCGGCTCAGAACGTCCGCTCGTAGGCCAGCTCAGCCCATCCGTCCCGGTCGCCGGGGGTGTCGGTGGCCTGTTGGCTGCCGAAGGTCAGGAAGAGGTTGCCGGAGCCCAGGGGGGCGGCCAGGGCGAGCCGGACGCCGCCGTAGGACCATCCCTCGACCCTGCCCTGCCCGTCGCCATCGGCGTCGAGGGCGCGGAGGTCCCCCGCGTGGAGGGAGAGATGCAGCGCCATGCCCCCGGCGGACCGATGGATGAGGCGGCCGAGGTTGGCCTCGGCCCGACGCTCCTCGCGGCGGGGGACGCCGGCGAGGTCCAGGCCGAGCTGCCACGAGTCGCCGAGGGGGATGCCGTCGAGTCCGGCCTCGACGGCGGTCTCGGACCTGAGCCGGCCGAGGGAGGCGGGGTTGGTCCCGAGGTTGAGGTCGCGGCGCCCGCCGAGGCGGGCGCGGAGGGATTCGCCGAACCACTCGACGGCGAGCCCGGCGGAGCGGCGGTCGAGCCGCGGGAAACCGTCGAGCGACCGGTCGGCCGCGGCGGTCAGCACGAGGTTGAGGGCGGAGGCGGGGATGCTGAGTCGGGCGGACGCGTCGAGGCCGGCGACGGGGCCGAGGTCGGGCGCCCGGCCCCGCTCGACGGGGGCGGTGGCGGCGGTGGCGGCGAGGGTGACGTCGGTGTTGCGCCCGACCTCCTCCCATAGGCCGGCGGCGGCGGGAGCCGCGGCGGCGAGCAGGAGCAGGAGCGGCGCGCGGGCCATCACATCGCGGCGATGATGCCGTCGCCGAACTGGGAGCACCTCACCTCGGTCGCGCCCTCCATCAGGCGGGCGAAGTCGTAGGTCACCTTGCGCGAGGCGATGGCGCCGTTGAGGCCCTTGAGGATGAGGTCGGCCGCCTCGGTCCAGCCAAGGTAGCGGAGCATCATCTCGCCGGAGAGGATGACGGAGCCGGGGTTGACCACGTCCTTGTCGGCGTACTTGGGGGCGGTCCCGTGCGTGGCCTCGAAGATGGCGTGCCCGGTGAGGTAGTTGATGTTGCCGCCCGGGGCGATGCCGATGCCGCCGACCTGGGCCGCGAGGGCGTCGGAGAGGTAGTCGCCGTTGAGGTTGAGGGTGGCGATGACGTCGAAGTCGGTCGGGCGGGTGAGAACCTGCTGCAGGGTGATGTCGGCGATGGCGTCCTTGATGACGATGCCGGCGCCGGGCTTGCCCTCGGGGATCCTGCACCAAGGGCCGCCGTCGACCTCGACCGCGCCGAACTCGCGCTTGGCCAGGTCGTAGCCCCACTTCATGAAGGCCCCCTCGGTGTACTTCATGATGTTGCCCTTGTGCACGAAGGTCACCGACTTGCGGCGGTTGTCGATGGCGTACCGGATGGCGGAGCGGATGAGGCGCTCGGAGCCGGGCTGGGAGACCGGCTTGATGCCGATGCCGACCGAGCCGGGCTGCTCGGCCCCGAAGCGGATCTTGGCGAACTCCTTGGGGAAGTTGGCCCGGAGGAACTCGAGGGTCTTGCGGGCGACCTCGGAGCCGGCCTCGAAGTCGATGCCCGCGTAGATGTCCTCGGTGTTCTCGCGGAAAATGACCATGTCGACCTTGCCGGGGTTCTTGACCGGCGAGGGCACGCCGGTGAACCACTGCACGGGGCGGAGGCAGACGTAGAGGTCGAGCTGCTGGCGGAGGGCGACGTTGAGGGAGCGGATGCCGCCGCCGGTCGGGGTGGTCAGGGGGCCCTTGATGCCGACCAGGTGCCGCTTGAAGGCGACGAGGGTCTCCTCGGGAAGCCAGTTGCCCGTGGCCTTGAACGCCTTCTCCCCGGCGAGGACCTCCCTCCACGCGATGGCGCGCCTGCCGCCGTAGGCCTTGGCGACGGCGGCGTCGATCACCCGGACGGACGCGCGCCAGATGTCGGGCCCGGTGCCGTCGCCCTCGATGAAGGGCACGATGGGGTGGTCGGGGACGGACAGCTTGCCGGCCGAGATGGTGATGCTGGCGCCTTGGCTCATGGTGGGAGGCGAATGGCAACCGAGCGGGGGCACCCCTTCAAGGGAAAACCTCCCGGCGGCGGATGGGGGAAAAAGAAAAGGATTTCCCGTGGGAAATCCTTGAACCGGCGGAGCCGGGGTTGCTGCGGGACGAGTCCCGCAGAAGAAGAATTACTTCTTCTTCTTCGCAGCCTTCTTCTTGGCGGGAGCCTTCTTGGCAGCCTTCTTCTTGGCCATGGTGTTGGTGTTTGGGATCGGGGTTGGGTTGGAGGGCAGCGCGGACAGCGCCACCCTCACGATGCGCCCCAGGCTCACCCGGGCCTTGCCGGCCTGGCGGGTGATGCGGTTGCGGAGCTCCGAGGGGACTCGGAAAGACACTTGGCGGGAAGGACGGCGGCTCGCGTCGCGGGCGCCGTCAAAGCGGAGGAGGGCGTGGCGGATCGCCTCGCTGAGCGTGGGCAACCCCGACTTGCGCTGGAAGGCGACGACGCTCGAGTGAAGTTCGGCCGGCAAGGAGACCGTGAGGAGGCTTTCGCCTGAGGTGGTTTCGCTGCGGGTGTTCACTGCGGTACGACGCCAACGTAGCGCGCGCGCGTCGTCACGCAAGCGTCTTTTTTCGGAAAAAAAGCGCGCGCGGTCCGGCGGGCGGCCCGCGCGCGCGTCGGCGGGAAAATGAATCCAAATAATGGATACAATGAGCGGCGTTGACCCGCCGGGGCGCGGGCGTATCCTCCGGCGCATGTCCTCAACCCACCATGACGGCGACCACGGACACGCCGACCACGGCTGGCGGGCGCTCGCGGCGCAGTCGGCGATCTGCGGGGCCCTCGGCCTGGGCGCCGTGGCGTGGCGCGACCTCGGGCCGGGCGCGCCGACCTGGGTCTTCGAGCTGCTCGTCCTGGGCGGCTGCCTCGCGGGCGGGTGGGAGGCGGCGGAGGAGGCCTGGCACTCGGTGCGCCACCACCGGCGGATCGACGTGCACCTGCTCATGCTGCTCGCGGCGGCGGGGGCGTGGTCGGTGGGCCAGCCGCTCGAGGGCCTGCTCCTGCTCTTCCTGTTCTCCGCCGCGGGCGCGATGGAGCACTACGCCCTGGACCGGACGCGCCGGGCGGTCGACGCGCTGATGGCGGGCGCGCCGACCCACGCGCGCCGGGCCGACGGCTCGCTCGTCGCGGTCGCCGAGCTGCGCGCGGGGGACCGCATCCTCCTGCTGCCCGGCGACCGCGTGCCGGCCGACGCGCGGGTGGCGGAGGGGTCGACCGAGGCCGACGAGTCGACCCTGACGGGGGAGAGCGTCCCGGTGCCCAAGCGCCCCGGCGACGAGCTGCTCGCGGGCACCCTGAACGGGAGCGGACGGCTGGTCGCGACGGTGCTGCGGGCGGAGGCCGAGAGCTCGGTCCAGCGCATCCTCCGGCTCATCCGCGAGGCCCAGGCGAGGAAGGCGCCCTCGCAGCGCCTGATCGACACCTGGGGCGGGACCTACGCGGCGGGGGTCATCCTCGCCTCCGCCGGCTTCCTGCTCTGGCTGCTGCACGGCGGCGCGCCCTTCGTGGCGGACGGCGCGGGGCAGGTCGCCTCGGACGGGGCGCTGTACCGGGCGATGACCCTGCTCGTGGTGATGAGCCCCTGCGCGCTCGTGCTCTCCATCCCCTCCGCGGTGCTCGCGGCGATCGCCAGCGGGGCCCGCCGCGGGATCCTCTTCCGGGGAGGCGCCGCGGTCGAGCGGCTCGCGGAGGTCGAGGTGATCTGCTTCGACAAGACCGGGACGCTGACCCGGGGCGAGCCGGCGGTGGTCGGCCACCGCTGCGAGCCGGCCGAGGACGAGCCGGCGGCGCTGGCCGCGCTGGCCGCCCTCGGCGCCGCCTCCTCGCACCCCCTTTCCCGTTCCGTGGCGTCGTGGTGCGCCACCCGGGGCGTGCTGCCGACCGTGCCCGACGACTTCGAGAGCGTGGTCGGCGAGGGCCTGGCCGGCCGGGTCGGCGGGCGACTGTGGCGGATGGGCAAGCGCGGCTTCGTCGGCGCCCCGGAGCCCCGGGAGCGGGCCGAGGAGGGCCTGGGCAGCGAGGTCTGGGTCTCGGACGGCCGGACCTGGATGCAGGTGCGCCTGCGCGACGCGGTCCGGACCGAGAGCCGGCCGATGCTGGCGGCCCTGGCCGCGAGGGGCATCCGCTGCGTCATGCTGACGGGCGACAAGTCGGGCGCGGCCGCCAAGGCGGCGGCCGAGATCGGCATGCCCGAGGTGGCCGCCGGCCTGAAGCCCTGGGACAAGGTCGAGCGCATCCGGACCTACGCCGCCCAGGGACGGGTCGTGGCGATGGTCGGCGACGGCATCAACGACGCGCCGTCGCTCGCGGCGGCCGACGTCGCCGTCGCGATGGGCGGACGCGGCAGCGACGCCGCCAAGGAGACGAGCGACATCCTGCTGGTCGACGACCGCCTGGACAAGCTGGTGGATGCCCACGACCTCAGCCTGCGCACGCACCGGGTCATCCGCCAGAACCTCGCCATCTCGCTCGGGACGGTGGTCCTGATGGCGCTCCTCACCGTGGCGCGGGGGGTGCCCCTGCCCGTCGGCGTCATCGCGCACGAGGGCAGCACCGTGCTGGTCTGCCTCAACGGGCTGAGGCTGCTGGCGCGGCCGAGGCGCTGAGGGGGCGCCCCGCCCGCCGAGGGGCGGGCGGGGCGGCGCTCAGCGCAGCTCCTTGCCGGTCCCGTCGAGGATCTTGAAGTTCTCGACGTGGTAGGAGGGGTCGGCCTTGGTCCCGAGCCGGACCTTGCACGACTTCATGAGGTCGCGGAAGAAGTCGCGGTCCTCGGTGACGATGCGGTCGAGGTTGAGGGGGTGCAGGACGATGTTGAGCTCGAGCTCGCGCTCCGGCCCGACCAGCTCGCGCTGCTTGCGGATGACGCTGAGCAGGCGCCGCTGGATCTCGACGGAGACGGTCCGGGCGTTCTTCACCTTGCCCGTGCCCGCGCAGTAGGGGCAGCGGGTGTAGAGGGTGGTGGTGGCGGACTCCGAGTGCCGCTGGCGCGTCATCTGGAGGACGCCGAGCTGGGAGATGGGCAGGATCTGGTGCTTGGCCCGGTCGGACTCCATCTCCTCGCGGAGGCGGTCGAAGACCTTCTTCCGGTCCTTCGGGTTCTTCATGTCGATGGTGTCGATCATGATGAGCCCGCCGAGGTTGCGCAGGCGGATCTGGCGGGCGGCCTCGGTCACGGCCTCGAGGTTGGCGGCGACGATGTAGTCCTTGCCGTTGTCCTTCCCGCCGCGGTGGCCGCCGGTGTTGACGTCGATCGAGGTCAGGGCCTCGGTCTCATCGATGACGATCTCCCCGCCGCTGGGCAGGGGGACGCGCCGGGAGAGGAGCTGCTCGATCTGGCGCTCGATGTTGTAGCGCTCGAAGACGGGGATGGGGTCCTCGTAGAGGGCGACGCGCGCGCGGGAGCGGGGGGAGATCTCGGCCACGGCCTCGCGGACGGCCTCGAACTCGGCGGGGTTGTCGACCAGGATCCGGTCGATCTCCTCGGTGAGGAAGTCGCGCACGGTGCGCTCGATCAGGCCGGGCTCGCGGTGGAGGAGGACGGGCCGGTTGCCCGGCTCGTTGATCTTCTCGACGATGGCCTGCCACCGGCGCAGGAGCATGTGCAGGTCGCGCACGAACCAGCGCGCCTGCTTGCCCTCGCCGGCGGTGCGGATGATGACGCCCATGCCCTCGGGGATGGTGAGGTTGCGGAGGATGTCCTTGAGGCGCTCGCGCTCGCGCGGGTCCTCGATCTTGCGGGAGACGCCGCAGGCCCCGCTGAAGGGCATGAGGACGAGGAAGCGCCCGGGCAGGGCGATGTTGGTCGTGGAGCGGGGGCCCTTGGTGCCCATCTGGTCCTTGACCACCTGGATGACGATCTCGGACCCGACGGGGAAGAGCTCGGGGATGTCCTTGGCCTGGTGGCGGGCCTTGCGGCGCTTCTGCTCGGCCGACTCGTTGTCGCGGATGAACTCGACCTGCGAGTCGTTGGCCGCGGGGAGCATGTCCCAGTAGTGGAGGAAGGCGTTCTTGGGCTGCCCGATGTCGACGAAGGCGGCCTTGAGCCCGCCCTCGAGGTTCTGGACCCGGCCCTTGAAGATGGCCCCGACCATGCGGTTCTCGCTGCGGTGCTCGAGCTCGAAGCGCTCCAGCACCCCGTTGCGCAGGAGGGCGACGCGCTTCTCGAGCGTCTCGCTGTTGATCACGAGCTCCCGGTAGGTGTCGCGGTCCTTGGAGAAGTGCTTGGCGATGCGCTGCAGCAGGGGGAGGTCCTTGCGGCGGGCGGCGGCGTCGGCGGCGAGCTTCTCGGGCGAGACCTGGGGCGCGGGCGCGCCCGAGACCGGCTCGGGAATGTCGTCGTGGCGGTGGTCGTGGTCGTTTTCTTCGGGATGGTTGTCGGGCATTTTGGGTGGGGGTGGCCGCTAGGCCGTGGCCGGAAGCCCCCCACCCTCGCCGCCCGGCGCATGCCGGTGAACGCTCTGGACCAAGCCAAGGAGCAGAAAACAGCTGAGGATGAAGGAGCCCCCGTAACTGAGGAAGGGAAGGGGGACGCCCGTGACGGGCATCAGGTTCAGGTTCATGCCCACGTTGATGAACAGGTGGGTGAAGAGGATGGCGGCGGCGCCCACCGAGAGGAAGGAGCCGAAGCGGTCGGCGGCGCGGAGACCCGTGCGGAGTACCCGCCAGAGCAGCAGGCCGTAGAGGGCGACCAGCAGGAGGGAGCCGAGCAGGCCGTGCTCCTCGGCGAAGCCGGAGAACACGAAATCGTTGTGGGCGGCGGCCTCGGGCAGGAAGCCGAGGCGGGCCTGCATGCCCTCGTTGTAGCCCTGGCCGGTCAGGCCGCCGCGGCCGACGGCGATCAGGGCCTGCCGAACCTGCCAGCTGGCCCCCACCCCGCGGGGGTCGGCGAGCTCGGGGGCGACGAAGGACAGGATGCGCTCACGCTGGTAATCCTTGAGCAGGACGAACCAGGTCTCGGCGTCGTGCCGGCCGCGGATGGAGGCGGTCGGGTTCCGGTCCTCGGGATGGGCCTTGATCCGCTCCTGGACCCGGTCGGCGTAGGCCGACAGGTCGACGGCCACGAGGGAGAGCAGCAGCGCCGAGGCGAGCCCCACCGCGACAAAGAACCTCCGGCTGAGATTGGCAGCATGGAGCAGGGCGGCGGCGAGGGGGACGAAGATGAGGGAGGAGCCTAGGTCAGGCTGCATGAAAATCAAGAAAAAGGGGGCGAAGGCGATGGCGGCCACGCCCAGCGCGGCTCCCCAGCTGTCCCTGAGCCGGCCGACGTGGGAGCGGGCGAGGAAGGCCGCCAGGAAGACGAGCGTCGTGACCTTGGCGAACTCCGACGGCTGGATGGAGAAGAGGCCGAGGTTGATCCATCGGCGCGAGCCATAGACGGAGCGGATGACCGAGCCGAGGTCGGCGCCGACGATGGCGCAGACGAAGATCGGGAGCAGCAGGAGGATGCCGGCGAGGTAGATCCAGCGGGCGAAGCGGCGGAGCTCGCGGTAGTCGGTGGAGGCGAGCGCCCAGTAGGCTCCCCAGCCGACGACCATGTAGAGCAGCTGCTGGGTGTGGAAGTCGGAGTCGCGGAGGTCGCCCGCGGACTTGATCGAGAAATAGCCCGCGACGCAGAGCAGGAGGATGGCGACCACCTGGGTCCAGTCGGTCACGCGGGCGAACGCGGCGACATCGTCCCGGGCCTGGGTCAGCCAGGACAGGGTGTTGCGGGCGGGATTCGCCATGCGGGAGACGTTGACCCGCCCGAGGCCGGGCGCAAGCCGGGGAAAAGGGACTTGCCGCGTCCCGGCGCCGGCGGGAGGATGGCTCGGCAAGCGGAAATGGCTGTCGCCACCGACCAGAACATCATCGCCGCCGTGGCCTTCTCCTCCGGCGCCATCGTGGCCTACGCGGTGGCCAAGTGGAGGGAATCCACCCTGCAGCAGCTGCACGAGCGGCGGCTGAGGACGGAGGTCGAGCTGGCCCGGCGCGAGGGCGCGGCCGCCGCCGCGGAGGCGCAGGCGGTGGCCGACGCCGAGAAGGCGGAGGCCCGGCTCGCCGCCGAGGCCGCGCGTCGCGACGCGGCGCAGGCGGCGCAGGACCGCTCCCGCGCCGCGGCGGAGGCTGAGCGCATCCGCCAGGAAAGCCTGCGACTGGCCGGCCTGCCGGCCGAGGAGCTGCGCCGGGCGGCCATCCAGGCCATGCGGGCCGACCTTGGCGAGGAGGCGCGCCGGCTGCGCGAGGAGGTGATGGGCCGCGCGGAGGACGAGGTGGGCGAGGAGGCGCGCCGCCGGCTGGTCGCCGCGATGCAGCGGCTCACCCCGCAGGTCGCCCAGGAGGCGAGCGCCGTCACCGTGGGCATCCCCGGGGACGAGATGAAGGGGAGGCTGATCGGCCGCGAGGGCCGCAACATCCGGACGTTCGAGCAGCTCACCGGCGCGACCCTCCTCATCGACGAGACGCCCGACGCGGTCCTGGTGTCCTGCTTCGACCCGGTGCGCCGGGAGATCGCCCGGCTGGCCCTCCGGGCGGTCATCGCCGACGGCAGGGTCTCGCCGGGACTCATCGAGGCCTGCGTGGCCTCGGCCCGCGGCGAGGTCGACGCCTCGGTTCGCAAGCTCGGCGCCGCGGCGGTGCGGGACCTTGGCCTTCCCCCGATGGATCCGGCGGTCGAGGAACTGCTCGGCCGGCTCAACTTCCGCCTGTCGGCCAACCAGAACACGCTGGCCCATTCGGTCGAGGTCGCCCGGCTCTGCGCGATGCTCGCCTCCGAGCTGGGCATCGACCCGACGCCCGCCAAGCGCGCCGGGCTCCTGCACGACCTCGGCAAGGCGATCGAGGCGGAGGCCGAGGGCAGCCATGCGCTGGCAGGGGCGGCCCTGCTCAGGCGGCTGGGCGAGGACCCCCGGGTCGTCAACGCCGTCGCCGCGCACCACCGGGAGGTCGACCCGGAGTCGGTCTACGCCCCCCTGGTCATGGTCGCCGACGCCGCCAGCGGTTCCCGCCCGGGAGCGCGCTCCTCGAGCCTGGAGGGCCTGATTCGGCGCCAGCGCGGGCTGGAGGAACTTGCCCTGGGCTTCCCCGGGGTCAGCGAGGCCTTCGCCCTGCAGGCCGGGCGCGAGCTCCGGGTCATCGTCCAGCCCCAGCGGGTCGACGACGCCGCGGCGGCCGAGCTGGCCCGCGCGCTCCGGATCAAGGTCGAGGCCGCGCTCAGCTTCCCGGGGACGGTTCGCATCGTGGTCATCCGCGAGACGCGGTACCTGGACGAGGCGCGCTGACCCCTTTCCTCTTGCCCCCCACCCCGGCGACCGTATGCAGGGAACTTCGCGGCATTCCGCCGCGAGCCCATCCGGCCCGGGAATCCTCCCGTGAGCTCAGCCGGACCCAACCAGGCGGCCTGCGCCGCCGTCCGCCCAGCGGACCCAACCGAAACAACCATGCAACCCGAAGAGACCCCGGCCCAACCGGCCGCCCCCCAAGCCAACCCCGAGCCCGCACCCGCCGCGTCCCTGCGCGATGCCAAGCTTGAATCCGCCCATGCCGAGCTTCCCCCGATGTCCGTCATCGGAGGCGACTCCACCCCCGCCGCCAAGCCCGGCGAGATCGCCAAGCCGAGGCAGTTCGGCCGGCGCGGCACCCCCCAGGGCATGCCCTCCCCCGCCGCGGGCGCCGCACCCGCGTTCGGCGCCGTGAGCAACCCCGCCGACCTGACCGAGAAGCTTTCCGGACAGCATGCCGGCGGCTACGCCGGCAATGCGCCCGCGGGTGAGCCCCGCCCGCCCCGCGAGCCGCGGCCCCCGCGCGAGCCCCGGCCCGAGGGCGACTTCCGCCGCGAGGACCGAGGTCCCCGGCCTGACCGCGGCCCCCGGCCCGATCGCGAGCCGCGTCCGGAAGGCGAGCGGCGTCCGGAGGGTGAGCGACGCCGGGACGACCGCGGCCCCCGCGAGGCGCGTCCCGAGCGCGCGCGCATCCACATCGAACCCGTGGTCATCCCGCTTGAGCCTCCCCGCTCGCTTTGGGGCAGCGTGAAGCGCTTCTTCGCGACCCTCTGGGGCGTCCCGTCCAAGGCCGAGTACACCGCGGCGCCCGGGGCGCGGCAGCAGGAAGGACGGCGCGACGACCGCGGCGGCCACCACCGCGGCGACGGACGCCGGCGGGACGACCGCGGCGGCCGCGGGCGCGGACGGGGGCGAGGCGGCCCCCGACGCGGCTGAGAACAAGGGGCGCCTCGGCGCCCTTTTTTCCGAACATGCTCGAGGTTGCGCGCATCACCGGAGGCCGGACCCTGCGGGGCGAGGTGACGGCGGCGGGCTCGAAGAACGCCTGCCTGCCCATCCTCGCCGCCTGCCTGCTCACGCGGGAGACGGTCACCCTGCGCAACGTCCCGGACCTAAGCGATGTCCGCTACATGGCCGAGATCCTGCGCCACCAGGGCGCGGACGTGGTCGTCGCGGAGCCGGGGACGTGGAGAATCAAGGCGGAGACGGTCGGCCACCGCACGCCCTACGACCTGGTGCGCAAGATGCGGGCCTCCATCTGCCTGCTGGGCGCGCTGGTCGGCCGCCTCAGGCGGTGCGAGATCGCGCTGCCCGGGGGCTGCGTGATCGGCCCCCGGCCGATCGACCTCCACCTCAAGGGCCTGGCCCGGCTCGGCTGCGACATCCGCCACGACGCCGGCTACCTGCGCGTCGACGCCGCCAACGCCCGCGGCGCCTACGTCTTCCTCGGCGGGCGGATGGGCTCGACCGTCCTCGGCACCGCCAACCTCGTCATGGCGGCGGTGCTCACGCCCGGAACCACGCGCATCGACAGCGCGGCCTGCGAGCCCGAGGTGACCGACCTCTGCCGCATGCTCGCCAAGATGGGCGCGCGCATCTCGGGGATTGGCAGCCCGTGCCTGATCGTCGAGGGTGTCGAGTCGCTCCGCGGCTGCGAGCACGCCGTCATCGGCGACCGCATCGAGGCGGGGACCTACCTGGTGGCCGGCGCGATCACGGGCGGCGACGTGCTCGTGAGGGGCGTCGAGGAGCAGCACCTGGGCGCCTTCCTCGACAAGCTCGAGGCGGCCGGCGTGCGGGTCGAATCCAGCCCCGCCGGCCTCCGCGCGCGCGGCGGCCCCTCCCGGCCGATCGAGGTCACGACCCAGCCCTTCCCCGGCTTCCCCACCGACCTGCAGGCGCAGGTGCTGGCCATGCAGCTCGTGGTCGACGGCCTGACCACGGTGACGGAGCGGGTCTACCCGGCCCGGTTCATGCACGTGCCCGAGCTCCAGCGCATGGGCGCGGAGATCGACCTCGAGGGCGCGACCGCCATCGTCAAGGGCGGGCGCCCGCTCTCGGGCGCCCCGGTCATGGCCTCGGACCTCCGGGCCTCCGCCGCGCTGATCCTCGCGGGCCTCGCCGCGCGCGGGGAAACCTGGGTGCAGCGCCTCTATCACCTCGACCGGGGCTACGTCGCCTTCGAGCGGGGCCTGGCCTCGCTGGGCGCGGACATCGTCCGGCTGCCCAACTCCGCCTTGCCCACCGGGCTCGGGGAGGAGTGAGCGGCCTCAGATCCCGAGCTCCCCGGCCCGATCCGGCCGGGGCAATCCCGCGACCTGCCAGCCTCGGTCGGTGAGCACGCGCCCCTGGGGGGTGCGGGCGAGGTAGCCCTCCTGGATGAGGAAGGGTTCGTGGACCTCCTCGAGCGTCTGGGCGTCCTCCGACACCGCCAGGGCGAGGGTGCCGATGCCGACCGGGCCGCCGCGGTGCTTCTCCGCGAGCGCGCGGAGCAGGCGGTGGTCCATCTCGTCGAGCCCGTGCCGGTCGATCTCGAGCAGCTCGAGGGCGGCGGCGACGGTGGCGGCGTCGGCCACGCCGCCGGAACGCTCCAGCGCGTAGTCGCGGGCGAAGCGCAGGAGGTTGTTGGCGACGCGGGGCGTGCCGCGGCAACGCGCCGCGATGGCCTCGGCGCCGCCCTCGCCGAGACGGACCGCGAGGAGGTCGGACGCGCGGCGGACGATGCCGACGAGCTCCTCGCGCGTGTAGTAGTCGAGGCGGCTCTGGAGGACGAACCGGCTGCGCAGGGGCGCGGTGAGGAGGCCGGTGCGGGTGGTGGCGCCGACGAGGGTGAATCGGGGCAGGTCGAGCCGGACGCTGCGGGCGTTGGGCCCCTGGTCGATGAGGATGTCGATCCGGAAGTCCTCCATCGCCGAGTAGAGGAACTCCTCGACGGCCTTGGGGATGCGGTGGATCTCGTCGACGAAGAGGATGTCGCCGTCCTGGAGCGAGGTCAGGACCCCGGCGAGGTCGGCCGCCTTCTCGACCGCGGGGCCAGACGTCACGCGGACGGGCTTGCCCATCTCGGCGCCGAGGATGAGGGCGAGCGAGGTCTTGCCCAGGCCCGGGGGCCCGTGGAGGAGGATGTGGTCGAGCGACCGGCCCTCGCGGCGGGCCGCGCCGACCATGACCCTCAGCCGCTCGACGGTGCGCCTCTGGCCGGCGAAGTCGGCCAGGCTCGGGGGGCGCAGGGCGGCGTCGAGCGCCCCGTCCCGCCGGCCCAGGGCCTCGCGGGACGCTCCGCTCGCATCGGGGGACGGCGCCATGGGGGCAACTTGCACCCCGCGCCGCGGGCTGGCAACACCGCACACGCTGGACATCCGCCGCCCGCCCGGACAAGGATGGCCGCCTCATGTCCAAGCGCTGGGTCATCAAGCTCGGTTCCGGCCTCCTCACCCGCAAGGACGGCAGGATCGACCGCGCCTTCATCCGGGACCTCGTCTCCCAGGTCGCCGCCCTCCGGCGCCGCCGCATCGAGGTCATCCTCGTCACCTCCGGCGCCATCGCCGCCGGCATGACCGCGATGGGCCTGGGCAAGCGCCCCCGCTCCACCCGCGAGCTGCAGGCCTGCGCCACGGTGGGCCAGCCCGAGCTGATGGCGGAGTACGGCCGCCACCTGCGGCGCCACGGCCTGATCGGCGCGCAGCTGCTCCTGACCTATGGCGACATCGACAGCCGCGCCAGGAGCCGCAACGCCCGCGCCACCCTCGACCACCTCCTCTCCCGCCGGCGCTTCGTGCCCATCCTCAACGAGAACGACGCCATCGCCGACGAGGAGATCAAGGTGGGGGACAACGACCGCCTCTCCGCCCATGTCGCCGCCCTCGCCGGCGCCGACCGCCTTGTCATCCTCTCCGGCATCCCCGGGCTGATGACCAAGCCGGACGGCACCGGCGAGCTCATCCCGCTGGTCCGCAGGATCGACCCCGGCATCCGGGCGCTCGCCGGGGGGGCCGGCTCGGAGCGCAACGTGGGCGGCATGGTCACCAAGCTGCTCGCGGCGGAGATCGCCGCCGCCGCCAAGGTGGAGACCCACATCGCCGACGGCCGGCGCCCCCGCGTGCTCGCGGACCTGGCCGCGGGCAAGCCGCTGGGGACGCGCTTCGCGCTCCGATGAGCGACCTGGCCCGACGGGTGGCCGAGCTCGCCGCCGCCGCGAAGGCCGCCGCGCGCCCCGTGGCCCTGGCCTCCGCCGCGGTCCGGGAGGCGGCGCTGCGCGGGGCCGCCCGCGCCATCCGCGAGGACGAGGCGGCCATCCTCGCCGCCAACGCCGAGGACGTCGCGGCCGCCCGCGCCAAGGGCCTGGCCGAGGCCATGCTCGACCGGCTGCGCCTGGACCCCGCCCGCCTCGCCGCGGTGGCCGGCGCCTGCGAGGAGGTGGCCGCCCTGCCCGACCCCGTGGGCGAGGCGATGGAGTCCTGGACCCGCCCGAACGGCCTGCGCATCACGAGGCGGCGGGTGCCCATCGGCCTCGTGGCGATCATCTTCGAGTCGCGGCCGAACGTGACGGTCGACGCCGCCGCCCTCTGCCTCAAGTCGGGCAACGCCTGCGTCCTCCGGGGCGGCAGCGAGGCCATCCGCACCAACCTCGCGCTCGCGCGCGCCTTCGGCCGCGGGCTCGCCGGCGCGGGCCTGCCCGCGGCGGCGGCCACCCTCCTGCCCTTCACCGAGCGCGAGGCCGTGCCCGCCCTTGCCTCGCTGCGCGGCGTGGTCGACATCATCGTGCCCCGCGGCGGCCCCGGGCTGATCGCCGCCGTGACCGAGGCGGCCAAGGTGCCGGTCATCAAGCACGACGCGGGCATCTGCCACGTCTACGTCCACGCCGCGGCCGACCTGGACCAGGCCCTGGCCATCACGCTCAACGCCAAGTGCCAGCGGCCGAGCGCCTGCAACGCCGCGGAGACCGTGCTGGTCGACGCCGCCGTCGCGCCCGCGTTCCTGCCGAGGCTGGCCGCCGCCCTCGCCGAGCGGCGGACCGAGCTGCGGGCCTGCCCGCGGGCGCTGCCCCTGGCGCCGGGCTCGAGGCCGGCGACGGAGGCCGACTTCCGCACCGAGCACCTCGGCCTGGTCCTCAACGCCAAGGTGGTCGACGGGCTGGACGAGGCCGTGGCGCACATCGCCGCCTTCGGCTCGGCCCACTCCGACGCCATCCTGACCCGGGACGAGCCGGCGGCCCGCGCCTTCCTCGCCCGGGTGGACAGCGCGTGCGTCTACTGGAACGCCAGCACCCGCTTCACCGACGGCGGCGAGTTCGGCTTCGGGGCCGAGGTGGGCATCAGCACCGAGCGCCTCCACGCCCGCGGGCCGATGGGCATCCGCGAGCTCACCACCTGGAAGTTCGAGGTCGTGGGCGACGGCCAGGTCCGCGCCTGATTCCGCCGCGCCGTTTCCGTTTGACAGCACCCCCCGGGGGGGTCTTTCTGACCGTCCTTTTGGCTGTCCGGGGTGGTAGCTCAGTTGGTTAGAGCGCCTGCCTGTCACGTAGGAGGTCGCGGGTTCGAGTCCCGTCCATCCCGCCAGCCAAGAGGGGCCCAGGCCCGCCCCCCGGGCGGCGGGTCCTTTTTCCCTTTCCCCCTCGCGGCGGATGGACAGAAAACAGGTCACCATGAGCAAGAAAGTCCTCATCATCGGCGCCGGCGGCGTCGGCAACGTGGTCGCCCACAAGTGCGCCCAGGCCCCCGAGCACTTCTCCGAGATCCTCCTGGCCTCGCGCAACGAGAACAAGTGCAAGGCCATCGCGGCCGACGTCAAGGCGGCCACCGGGCGGGCCATCCGGACGGCGGCGCTCGACGCCGACAACGTCCAGGCGACCGTCGCCCTCCTCCAGTCGGTCAAGCCCGACCTCGTCATCAACGTCGCCCTGCCCTACCAGGACCTGCCCATCATGGACGCCTGCCTCCACGCCGGCGTGCACTACCTCGACACCGCCAACTACGAGCCGCCGAACCACGCCAAGTTCGAGTACTCCTGGCAATGGGCCTACCGCGAGCGCTTCGCCAAGGCCGGCCTCACCGCCCTCCTCGGCTCGGGCTTCGACCCGGGCGTCACCAACGTCTTCTGCGCCCACGCCCAGAAGCACCTCTTCGACACCATCGAGACCATCGACATCCTCGACGCCAACGCCGGCGACCACGGCTACCCCTTCGCCACCAACTTCAACCCCGAGATCAACATCCGCGAGATCACCCAGCGCGGCCGCTACTGGGAGAACGGCGAGTGGAAGGAGACCGACCCCCTCTCGGTCAAGCAGGTCTACGACTACCCCGTGGTCGGGCCGAAGGACAGCTACCTGCTCTACCACGAGGAGCTGGAGTCCCTGGCCAAGAACATCAGGGGCCTGCGCCGGATCCGCTTCTTCATGACCTTCTCGGAGCGCTACCTGACCCACCTCCGCGTGCTCGAGAACGTGGGCATGACCCGGATCGACCCGATCGACTTCCAGGGCCACAGGATCGTCCCCATCCAGTTCCTCAAGGCCCTCCTGCCCGACCCCGCCTCGCTCGGCCCCCGCACCAAGGGCAAGACCTGCATCGGGTGCGAGATCACCGGGACCAAGGGCGGCAAGCCCCGCAAGGTCTTCATCTACAACGTCTGCGACCACCAGGCGTGCTACGCCGAGGTCAAGTCCCAGGCCATCAGCTACACCACCGGCGTCCCCGCCGCCATCGGCGGCATGATGGTGGCCTCCGGGCTGTGGAAGAAGCCCGGCGTCTGGAACATGGAGGAGATGGACCCCGACCCCTTCATGGCCGAGCTCAACAAGCGCGGCCTGCCCTGGCACGTCAAGGAGCTGCCCGTCTGACGTGGACGCCCTCTCCGCCCGGGTGGCCGAGGCCTTCGCCCAGGTCGACCTCGCCGCCCTTCCCAGCCCCGCCCACGTCCTGCACCGCGGCCTCCTCCGGGAGAACCTCGCCGTGCTCGACGAGGTGCAGCGCCGCTCGGGCGCCAAGGTGCTCCTCGCGCTGAAGGGCTTCGCGCAGGTCAGCGAGGCCCCGCTCATCCGCGCCCGCCTGGCGGGGACGACGGCGAGCGGCATCAACGAGGCCCTGCTCGGGCGGGAGTTCTTCGGCGGCGAGGTCCACGCGTACTCCCCCGCCTTCAAGGACGAGGAGCTGGCGCTCCTGCTCCACCACGCCCACCACCTCTCGTTCAACTCGCCCGGCCAGTGGCGGCGCTTCCGCGACCAGGTCCGCGCCGCGCCGCGGAAGGTCTCCTGCGGCCTGCGCGTCAACCCTGAGCACGCCGAGGTCGAGGTCGAGCTCTACAATCCCTGCGCCCTTGGCTCGCGCCTCGGCACGCCCCGGTCCGAGCTGGGCGACCCGCGCGAGCTGGAGGGACTCGAGGGCCTGCACTTCCACACCATGTGCCAGCAGGGCGCCGACGTCCTCGAGCGCACGGTGGCGGCGTTCGAGGCCAGGTTCGGCGACCTCCTCCCGCGCATGCGCTGGGTGAACTTCGGCGGCGGCCACCACATCACGAGGCCGGGCTACGACCTCGACCGCCTGGTCCGGGTGATCACCTCCTTCCGCGAGCGGCACGGTGGCAAGATCCAGGTCTATCTCGAGCCCGGCGAGGCCATCGCGATCGGCACGGGCCTGCTCAGCGCGACGGTGGTGGACATCGTCCGCAACGGGATGGAGATCGCCATCCTCGACGTCTCGGCCACCTGCCACATGCCGGACACGCTCGAGATGCCCTACCGGGCGGAGATCGCCGGGGCGGGCCGGCCCGGCGAGAAGGCGCACACCTACCGCCTGGGCAGCACGACGTGCCTGGCCGGCGATGTCATCGGCGACTACAGCTTCGACCAGCCCCTGCGCGTCGGCCAGCGCCTGTCGTTCCTCGACATGTCGCACTACACCTTCGTCAAGAGCACGACCTTCAACGGCATCCCCCTGCCCGCCCTGGTCTCCTACGAGCCCGCCGACGGCTCGTTCCTGGTCTCCCGGAAGTCGACCTACGCCGACTACCGCAACCGGCTTGGCTGACCGGCAGGGCGCGATTTCGGATGGATTAAGGGTCGGGCCGGCCTAGGATGGCGCCCATGGACGTCCGCACCCGCAACTTCACCATCGGCTTGGTCGCCCTCGGGGCGGCCGCAATCGCGCTTTGGATCGGGGAGGCCGACGCCGAGGCGCGCGCCACGCAGGCGGAGGGGCGCGTCGCCGAGCTGACGCGCCGGGCGGTCGATGCCGAGCTGGCGGCCAAGGACGCCTCCGAGGACGCCCGGCAGCGCGGAGCCGCCCTCAAGACGCAGGCCGAGGCGGCCGAGGCCGCGGGCAAGCGGGCGACCGAGCTCGAGGCCAAGCTGGCCGCGGCCGGCGCGGAGCTGGCCGAGACAAAGGCGCGCCTGGCCGAGACGGAGAAGGCGCGGGCCGACGCCGCCGCCCGCGTCAACGAGCTCAACGCCGAGGTCGAGGCGGCCGCCGCGGCGCTGGCCGAGCTCAACGGCAAGGTGAGCGCGCTCGAGAAGGCCAGGGAGGCCGCCGAGAAGCCCAAGGCGGAGTAAGCCGCCTTTCCTCCGCCGGGCGGGGAAAGGAAAAGGGGCCGTCCTTGCGGACGGCCCCTTGGTTTGTGCTAGGAAGCTCTCCCGATCCCGGATCAGAAGAGAATCTGGACCTGGACGCGGACGATGTCGGCCTGGGCGGAGTCGGTGGCCGTGACGTTGGCCGCGCCGGTGGTGCCGTTCCAGTTGGCCAGGCGCCCGTCGAGGTTGGCGCGCTCGTAGCCGAGCTGGATCTTCGCGTTCTGCTTGTTGAAGTAGTAGTTCAGGCCGGCGAAGACGCTGTCGGTCTCGTTGTAGGTGGTGCTGCTGAGCGGGGCGCTCTGGACGTCGCGGAAGCCGTCGCTCACGCGGATGCCCCGGCCGTCGGTGTCCAGGGCGGAGTAGCGCGCCACGACCTCGAGGCTGTCGGTCAGCTTGTAGACCGCGGTGGCGTTGTAGCCGGTGGGCTTGCGCTCAACCTGGCCGACCGTGCCGTTGGTGCCGGTGGGCGAGCCGGGAGCGGCGGTGTGGGGCTCGATGTCCGAGCTCAGGTACTCGCCGACAAGGGTGAAGGCGCCGGCTTCCCAGCGGAGATAAGGGTTGATGCCCTGGGCCCCGGCGGAGGTGCTGACGGCGTTCTCGAAGCGCTGGTTGTCGAAGGCGTTGACGCCGAGGGTCAGGCCGAGGGGCTTCCAGCCGAGGCTGGCGAAGGCGTAGAAGCCATAGTCGTTGACGGCGACGTCGTTGTACCCCTGGCGGGCGTTGACCACGGAGACCCCGTAGCGGAGGTCGCCCTGGCCGCCCTCGCCGAGGGTCTTGCGGTCGCTGTAGTGGACGCCGACACGGCGGGCGCCGAGACCGAGGCGGCGGTTGTTCTCCGACTCGGCCCAGTAGCGGGTGACCATGGATCGCTCGACGGTGAAGAGGCCGGAGGAGGAGGTGTTCTCCTCGTAGCCGAACATGACCTTCTGGTAGCCGATGTCGAACTTGCCGAAGGCCGTCTCGGCGGTGAAGACGGCCTTGTCGAAGGCGCCGGCGCGGACGGTGTCGTCGCCGCTGTCGGTGTTGGAATCGGCGAAGTTGTAGACGAGCTCGCCGGAGAAGCCGTCGCCCACGTCGGCCTTGGCGCCGAGGTAGATTCGGCGCAGCAGGAAATTGGAGGTGTTGTAAGCCTCGGTGGTCACGTTGGCCGTGGTCTGCTCATAGCTGGCGCCCTCGTACTGGACCTGGACGCGGCCGGAGAAGGTCAGGCGCCGGACGGCGTCCTCCTTGGAGTAAACCTCGTTGAGGTTCAGCTCGCTGGCCTTGGTCTTGGACTCCTGGATCGCCTTGGCGCGATCCTCGGCGGTGATCACGCCCTTCTTGACGAGGAGGTCGAGGACCTCCTTGTCGCCGGCGTGGGCGGTGACGGTGAGGGCGGCGGCGGCCGCGAGAACGAGGGGCTTGAGGTTGCTCATGGGTGTTTGGGCAGTCGGACTATCGCAGGCGAATGTGACAGATTGATGCGTTTCCGGTGAAGAGACGGTTGCGAGCTCAGACCAGGGGGGCTAGCCCCTCGAAAACCGAGGAATAAAGGGGCTTCCAACCCAAGTCGCGCCGGATGGCCTCCGACACGACCCGCCGGTCGGGGGTCACCCTGCCCGTCCGCCGGGCGCGCGGCCCCCCGGGCGCCGAGGGGTCGAAGACCGGGGCCGGCCCGCCCAGCTGGGCGCAGATCCACGAGGCCAGCTCGGCCTTGGTGACCGGGCGGCCGTCGGTGACATTGTAGACGCGAGCGCCCGCGGGCGCCGCGCAGGCCGCGAGCACGGCCGTGGCGGCGTCGTCGCGATGGAGGTAATTGATGCGCGCGGAGACCGGCCCGCCGACGGTGCGCTCGCCGCGGCGGAGCTGGTCGAGGAGATAATGGCGCCCCGGTCCGTAGAGGCCGCCGAGGCGAAGGACGGTCGCGGAGGGAACGCCGGCGGCGAGCACGGCGCGCTCCCCCTCGACGATGCGGTCGGACGGCGCGTCGCCCCCGGCGGGCGAGGATTCGTCGACCTCGCCCTCCTGCCGGTAGACGCCGGTGGAGCTGGTCAGGACAAGGGCGCGGGCGCGGGCGCGGGCGGCCCAGGCCGCGACGCGCGCGGGACCCTCGGCATAGGCGGCGCGATAGGCGTCCTCCCCGCCCCCGCCGGCGCTCAGGGCGTAGACGACGGCGTCGGGCGCAGGCTCGAGCCCCTCGTGCGCGCCCGCCAGGATGTCGGCCGCCTCGACCGACAGCCCCTCGGCGCGCAGCCGGTCGCGGGACGCGGCGGAACGGACGATCCCGAGGGCCTGCCAGCCCGCGGCGCGGGCGCGGCGGCAGACCTCGGCGCCGACGTAGCCGCAGCCGAGCACGAGGAGGCGGCGGCTCATGGGGCGAGATGCTCGCGGACCCACTCGGCCGGGCTCGAGCCCGGCTGGGCCGAGAGGAGCGCGCGCAGCTCGAGGGCGTCGGCCGCGGCCTGTCGCGCCGCGGCCGGGTCCGACAGGCATTCGCCCAGTCGCCGGGCGAGGCGGGACGCGGAGCACTCAAGCTGCAGGAGCTCGGGCCAGGCCTCCCTCCGGAGGAGGAGATTGGCCATGCCCAGATGGGAGACCCGGCCGCTGATCAGGCGGCGGCCGAGGAACCAGGTGAGCGGGTGGGCGCGGTAGACGACGGCGCCCGGGATGCCGGCGAGGGCGACGGTGAGCGACATCGTGCCGGAGCTGACCAAGGCGGCGGAGGCGGCGACCACCCCCTCGCTGACGGGCCGAAGGTCGATCCCCTTGGCGAGGTCGCCGGCCTCCGCGCAGATGCGATAGAGCTCGGCGTGGACCTCGCCCCCGGTGTGCAGGACGACGGCGCGACGCGACGGATCCGCCGCCCGGTGGCGGGCGAACCCCTCGAGGAGCGAGGGGAAGATGCGGCGGACGGGCTTGGGACGGCTGCCGGGAAGCAGAAGCACGGGACCCGAGGGGTCGTGCACGACGGGGGCGACGTGGCCGGAGCGCGCGAAGGGATGCCCGACGAACCGGGCCGGCAGGCCCGTGTCGGCGTAGCAGCCCGGCTCGAAGGGGAAGATGGCGCCGACGCCGTCGAGGCAGCGCGCCATGGCGAAGCGGCGGCGGGGCTTCCAGGCCCAGATCTGCGGGCTGACGTACTGCAGGACCGTCGTGCCTCCGCCGCCCTTGCGCGAGAGGCCCGCGGACCTGAGGGCCTCGGCAAGGCGGAGATTCATGCCGGGGTAGTCGACGAGCAGGACAAGCCGGGGGCGCCAGGCGAGGGTCCACTCGGTCATGCGGCGGAAAAGGCGGCGGTAGAAAGGGTAGGCGGAGAGCACCTCGACCAGGCCCACCGCGCTGAAGCGCGTCATGTCGAGCAGGAGCTGGGCGCCGGCCGCGCGCAGCTCCGGGCCGCCGAAGGCCGCGATGCGGAGGGAGGGGTTGTCGCGCAGGAGGGCGCGGACGACCTCGGCGGCGTGCTGGTCGCCGGAATGCTCGCCCGCGACGACCAGGATGTCGACGGCCCCGGTGCGCGGACGCTCGAAGGCGCGGGGCAGCTCGGGGAAATGGCTCATCGGCGGGCGAGGCCCGGGCGGATCCTGTCGGTGATGGCGATGGCCACCTCGAGGGCGGAGCGGCCGAGGTCGGCGCCGACCTTGGGGTCGCGGCGGTCGCGGACGCAGGCGACGAACGAGGCGAGCTCGATGGCGAGGGGCTCGCCCTTCTCGACGGGAATCTCCTCCTTGGCGAAGCCGCCCTCGGCGGCGGGGTCGACGCGGACGGCGTGGCCCTTCTGGCCCATGAAGTCGATCGACAGGTAGCCTCCGGGCTGGAAGACGCGGATCTCGCGGCTCTTCTTGAGGGAGACCCGGCTGGCGCTGAGGTTGGCCACCGTGCCGTTGGCGAACTGGAGGCGGGCGTTGGCGATGTCCTCGGTCCTGGTCAGGACGGAGACGCCGACCGCGTCGATGCGCTCGACCGGCGAGCGGACGAGCTGGAGCACCACCCCGATGTCGTGGATCATCAGGTCGAGCACGACGCCGACCTCGGTGCCGCGGGGCGTGAAGGGGGCGAGGCGCTCGGCGGTGAGGTAGCGGGCGTCGTGGACCATGCGCTCGAGCTGGGCCATGACGGGGTTGTAGTGCTCGATGTGGCCGACCTGGACGATGCGCCCGGCGGCGCTGGCGGCGGCGAGGATGCGGCCGGCCTCCTCGAGGGAGGCGCAGAGCGGCTTCTCGACGAGGAGGTCGAGCCCGCGGCCGAGGAGGGGGATGGCGACCTCGGCGTGGAAGGGCGTGGGCACGACGACGCTGGCGGCGTCGCAGTGCCGGGCGAGGTCGTCGAGGTCGGCGAAGCGCCGGCAGCCGTGCCGGGCGCAGATCTCGGCGGCGCGGGCGTCATCCGCCTCGAGGATGCCGGCGAGGGTGGCTCCGGGGAGGGAGGCGTAGATGCGGGCGTGGTGCTGGCCGAGCGAACCCGTGCCGACCACGCCGCAGCGGATGGGAGCGGCGGACATGGCCGGAGAATCCCCCCGGCCGCGTCCGCCCGCAACCCGATTCAGCCGGCGGACCCGGGCTCGGCGCGGAGCTCGAGCCCCGCCTTGCCCTTGGTCACGCGGATGCGCGCGCCGTCGCCGGCCTGGCCGGCGAGGAGAAGGCGGGCGAGGGGCGTCTCGACCTCGCGCTGGAGGGCGCGCCGGAGGGGCCGGGCCCCGTAGACGGGGTCGAAGCCCTTGTCGGCGATCCAGGCGAGCGCGGCGTCGTCCAGCTCGACCGAGAGGCGGCGCGGCTCGAGGCGCCGGTTCAGGCCCGCGAGGAGCAGCCGGGCGATGGCGGCGACCTCGGTCTCGCCGAGGGGGCGGAAGAGGACGATCTCGTCGAGCCGGTTGAGGAACTCGGGGCGGAAGGCCGCGCGCACCTCGGCCATGACCGACTCGCGGACCGACTCGGTGATGGCGGCGCCGGCGTGCTCGGCGAGGAGGCGGCCGCCGAGGTTGGAGGTGAGGATGAAGACGGCGTTGCGGCAGTCGACGGTCCGGCCCTGGGAGTCGGTCAGACGCCCGTCGTCCAGCACCTGCAGGAGGGTGTTGAAGACGTCGGGGTGGGCCTTCTCGACCTCGTCGAGCAGGACGACGGCGTAGGGCTTGCGGCGGAGGGCCTCGGTGAGCTGGCCGCCCTCCTCGTGGCCGACGTAGCCCGGGGGCGCGCCGATGAGGCGGGAGACGGCGTGCTTCTCCATGTACTCCGACATGTCGAGGCGGATGAGGGCGGACTCGTTGTCGAACAGCTGCCGGGCGAGGGCCTTGGCCAGCTCGGTCTTGCCGACCCCGGTCGGCCCGAGGAAGAGGAAGGAGCCGGCCGGGCGGCGGGGGTCCTGCACGCCCGCGCGGGCGCGCTGGACGGCCTCGGCGACGGAGCGCACGGCCTCCTCCTGGCCCACGACCTGGGCCCGCAGGGCGTCCTCGAGCGCGAGGAGCTTGTGGCGCTCGCCCTCGAGGAGCTTGGCCACGGGCACCCCGGTCCAGCGGGAGACCACCTCGGCGATGTCGTCGGGGCCGACCGACTCGCGGAAGAGGCCGCCGGCCGCGCCGGCGGTCGCCTCGCGCGCGGCGACGTCGGCCTCGAGCTGGGGAATCCTGCCGTGGCGGAGCTCGGCCATCTTGCCGAGGTCGTAGGCGCGCTCGGCCGCGGCGAGCTCGCGCCGGGCGGCGTCGAGCGCCTCGCGGGCGGCGCGGACCTGGGTGACCGCCCCCTTGTCGGCCTCCCAGCGGGCGCGGAGGGCCTTCTGCTCCTCGCGCCCGTCGGCCAGCTGCTTGCGGAGGGCGGCGAGGCGGTCGGCCGAGGCGGCGTCCGTCTCGGAGGTGAGGGCGGCCTCCTCGATCTCGAGCTGGAGGACGCGGCGGTTGACGTCGTCGAGCTCGGACGGGACGGAGTCGATCTCGGTGCGGATCTGGGCGCAGGCCTCGTCGACGAGGTCGATGGCCTTGTCGGGGAGGAAGCGCGTGGTGATGTAGCGGTCGGAGAGCGCGGCGGCCTCGACCAGCGCGGCGTCCTGGATGCGCACGCCGTGGTGGAGCTCGAAGCGCTCGCGCAGGCCGCGGAGGATGGAGACGGTCTCGGGGACGGAGGGCGGGTTGACCAGGACCTGCTGGAAGCGGCGCTCGAGGGCGGCGTCCTTCTCGATGTGCTGGCGGTACTCGTCGAGGGTGGTCGCGCCGATGCAGTGCAGCTCGCCCCGCGCGAGCATGGGCTTGAGCAGGTTGCCGGCGTCCATCGCGCCGTCGGTCCTCCCGGCGCCGACCAGGGTGTGGAGCTCGTCGATGAAGAGCAGCACGCGGCCCTCGGCGGACTGGATCTCGGCGAGCACGGCCTTGAGGCGCTCCTCGAACTCGCCGCGGTACTTCGAGCCGGCGAGGAGGGCGCCGAGGTCGAGCGACCAGACCACCTTGTCGCGCAGGCCCTCGGGCACGTCGCCCGCGACGATGCGCTGGGCGAGGCCCTCGACCACGGCGGTCTTGCCCACGCCCGGCTCGCCGATAAGCACGGGGTTGTTCTTGGTCCGGCGGGAGAGGATGCGAATGACGCGGCGGATCTCCTCGTCGCGCCCGATCACGGGGTCGACCTTGCCGGCGCGGGCGCGGGCGGTAAGGTCGAGGCCGTACTTGGCGAGGGCCTCGTAGGAGCCCTCGGGGCTGGAGCTGGTCACGCGCTGGGCGCCGCGCAGGCCCTTGAGCGCCGCGAGGATGGCGGGGCGGTCGAGCCCGAGCGCCGCGAAGGCGGGCTGGACCGACGCCGTCTCGGCGAGGGCGAGCAGGAGGTGCTCGACCGACACATAGGCGTCCTTCATCGCCTCGGCCTCCTCCTTGCCCTTGAGCAGCGCCTGCTGGGACTCGCCGGAGAAGCCCGGGGTGGAGCCGCCGCGCACCTTGGCGGCGCGGGCGAGGGGTCGCTCGAGGCCGGCGCGAAGGCTGTCGGCCGGCTTGCCGGCCTTGCGGAGGAGGGCGGGAACCACGCCGCCGTCCTGGTCGAGCAGGGCGAGGGCGAGGTGGGCGGGCTCGACCGCGCCGTGGCCGCGGCGGGCGGCCTCGGCCTGGGCGGCCACGATGGCCTCGGCGCTCTTGTCGGTCAGGTTTCCGAAGGGATGGCTCATGATGCCCCGATGTCGCATCAACCCTGCCAAGGCGCCGAGGCGGCAGGGGGGCGGAAAGCCGCCTCCATCCGGCCCGGGACAAGGGCGAGGCGCGCCAAAGCGTCCCCGGTGCGCCGCCTTGTCCCGCTTCGGGAAAGGTTGCCCCGGCGGGGCTTTCCGTGCAGAAGACCCCATGGCCGTTTCCCGCGACCTGACGGCGCTTGAGCGCCTGCTCGACGACCCCTCGCCGGTCGTCCGCGAGGCCTTGGTCAGCCGGGTCCGCAAGTCGGGCGCGGGCGGCATCCGCTGGCTGCGCGACCTCGCCGCGCATCCCGAGCTCGGCGAGCACGCCCGCGAGGTGCTGCGCCAGCTGGGCACCCCCGAGGCGGCCGCCCACGCCCTGCTCGCGGTGGCGAGGGATCCCGCGGCCGGACTCGAGCGCGGGTTGGTCGCGCTGGAGCGCGTGCTCAACCCCGGGCTGGCGGAGGCGGCGGTGTCGGGGCCCCTCGACGCGCTGGCCGAGCGCGCCCGCGGGCTTATGGTGGCGCCGACGGACATGCGGACGCGCCTGCGGACGCTCAGCCGGGTGATCTTCGGCGAGGCCGGGTTCCGCGGCGTGGAGGACAGCTCCGACCAACCCGAGACCTCCCTGATCTCGCGCGTGCTGGAGCGTCGCCGCGGCAACCCGCTCTCCCTCTGCGCCATCTACCTGCTCGTGGCCCGCCGGCTCGGCATCCCGCTCGAGCCGGTCGGGGTCCCCGGCAGGTTCATGGTCGGCTGGTTCGGGGAAGGGGAGCCGATCTACGTCGACGCCTTCGCCGGGGGCGCCTTCCGCACGCGCGAGGAGATCCGCCTCGCGCTGCGCGACAACGAGCTGCCCGAGGACGACGCCTTCCTCCGGCCGGTGGGCCAGCGCGAGACGCTGGCCCGGGCCTGCCGCAACCTGGCCACGCAGCACGCCGAGCAGGGCGACGCCGCCCGCGCCGAGGCCTTCGCCGGCCTCGCCAAGGCCATCGCCCCCGCGCAACCCGATGGCCACGCCTGAGACCCTGACCCTCGCCGACCTGGGCGCCGGCCGATTCCAAGCCGGCGATTTCGCCGTGCTCGGCGACCCCGTCGCCCACTCCCTCAGCCCGGTGATGCACCAGGCCTCGCTCGCCCTCCTCGCGCCCGGCCATGCCGGCCTGCGCGGCCGCCGCTACCACCGCATCCACATCGCGGCCTGGCAGCTGCCCGAGGCCCTGGCGAAGCTGCGCCTGATCGGCGCCGGCGGGCTGAACCTCACCGTGCCGCACAAGACCGAGGCGCTCCGCCTGGCGCAGGAGCGCGACCTCAGCGCCGAGGACTGCGGCGCCGCCAACACCCTGGCCCCCGTGCCGGCCGGATGGAAGGCGTACAACACCGACGGGGCGGGCTTCGCCGAGGCGCTCGCGGAGCGCTGCGGCTCGGGCCCGCAGGGCCGCGCCGTGGTGATCCTCGGCGCCGGCGGGGCCGCCCGCGCCATCGCCACCGCCTGCCTTCGCCTGGGCTGCGCCTCGCTGCGGATCCTCAACCGCTCGGCCGACAAGGCGGAGATGCTCGCCGGCCAGCTGGCCGACGCGCGCGTGAGCCACGGCGCGCCTTCGGACCCGCGCGTCCCCGAGGGCGCGGTGGTGGTCAACTGCACGACCCTCGGGCTCCGCGCCGAGGACGCCTCGCCGATTCCCGCCGGCGCCCTGCAGGGCGCGGCCTTCGTCTACGACACCACCTACGGGGCGCATCGCTCGGCCCTGCTCCGCGAGGCGGATTCGCTGCGCATTCCCGGCTGCGACGGCCGCTCGATGCTGCGCTGGCAAGGGGCGCTGGCCTTCCGGATCTGGACGGGAATCCTTCCGCCGCTGCGCGCGATGGCGCGCGCGCTGGGGGAATGAGCCGGGCGACAGGAGGCGAGGGACAGGTCCCCGGGGGATCAAGGGCATGGGAAAAAGCGTCCAGATCGGGAGCGGGGGAATTCCTCCTTTGACCCTGCCCGGCCCCCGGCCATCCTGAGACCGGCCCACCTCCTCCAACCCCTCCCCACGTGTCACTCGCCGACCTCGAGACCCTTCGCGCCGCGCACACGGGCTGGTTCGCCCTCGCCGCGGGATTGGTCGGGCTGTGCGTCGGCTCCTTCCTGAATGTCTGCGCGCACCGCCTGCCGAAGGGCGAGTCGGTCGTCACCCCGGGATCGCGATGCGCCTGCGGCGAGCCCATCCCCGGCTGGCTCAACCTGCCGTTGCTCGGTTGGCTGATGCTCCGGGGCCGGGCGCGCTGCTGCGGAGTCCCGATCTCGGCTCGCTACCCCCTCCTGGAACTGGCGGGCGGCCTGGCCTTGGCAGCCGCCTGGGCTTGGTTGCCGACCGACAAGGCCCTGGGCGCCTGCGCCCTCCTTCCCCTCCTGCTGCTGCTGGCGGCCTGCGACCTGGATTCGATGCTGGTCCCGGACGCGCCGAATTTCCTGCTGGTGGCGGCGGGACTGGCGCTCTCGGCCGCGCTCCCCGGAATCCACGGGCAAGGGATGGCCGACGCCTCCTGGCCCTGGACCGGCCATGTCGCCTCCCTCGGCGAGGCGCTGGCGGGCGTGGCGGCGGGGACCGCGCTTGCCTGGTGGGTTCGCATCCTGGGGACCGTCTGGGCGGGCAAGGAGGCGATGGGCGAGGCGGACATCATCCTCTGCGCGGGCCTTGGGGCCTTCGGGGGGTGGTCCGGCGCTCTCTTCGCCTTCTTCGGCGGCTCCGTGATCGGCGTCCTGCTCGTGCTGCCCGCCCTGATCAAGGCCCGGTTAAGGGGCGAATCGGGACCGACCGCGGTGCCCTTCGTGCCGGCGCTCGCCCTGGCTGGCGCCATCTGGTATTTCAGGGGTCCCGAGTTGGTCGGGCTGTGGCTCGGAAACCGCTAATCCGGACTTGCCTGACGTGGGCGCGGGGCGAAGATAAGACTCATTCCCCGATGAAGACCCCCGTCCTTCTCGCCCTTGCCGCCTCGCTGGCCGGCTGCACCACCTACGACACTCCCAACCACGGCAAGGCCGTGACCATGGAGCCCTCGCACAACTTCCTCGGCATCATCAAGGTCGAGAACGGCTCGTATGCCTCCAACAACCGGGCGACCATCCAGCTGCGCACGGACGAGCTCTACACCCGCCGCACCACCTCGGGCGACCGCATCACGCTCCTCTGGGGCGCGATCACGCTCACCGACTACTGAGTCCGGCCGACCGCACCGGGAAACCCCGCCTTGGGCGGGGTTTTTTTGCGCACGCCCCCCGACGGGCTTGCGGAAGTCGGCCCGAGAGACGCTAATCCGCCCCGTGGACGCCCATGCGAACGTCGCCCGTCACCTGAGGCAGCACGCCTTGGAGCGCCCCTTCGCCGCGGCGGTGCGAACTCCGGTGTCGGTCGGCCCCGGGGGCGAGGTTGCCCACCACGCGGTCGGCTTCCGCGAGCTGGACGCGCTGACCGACGCCGCCGCGCGGGTCTTCCGTGCGGCGGGGATCGGCCCGGGCACCCGGACCTTGCTCGCCCTCAAGCCGGGAGCGCAGCTCATCACCGGCTTCTACGGGTTGCTCAAGGTCGGCGCCGTGCCGGTGTTGATCGACCCCGGGATGGGAGCCCGGTCGGCCCTTCGCTGCGTCGGACGCACCCAGCCCAGGGCGTTGGTCGGGACGAGGAGAGCCACCCTGCTCTCGCGGCTGCCCTTCTCGGAACTCTCCGGCCTGGCGATCCGGGTGAGCGTCGGCACGCCCGCCTGGGAGCGATCGCTCGAGGGAGCGCGCTCGGCCAAGCCCGAGGACGCCCACCCGGCGGCACCCGGCGACCTCGCGGCGATCCTGTTCACCTCGGGCTCGACCGGCTCGCCCAAGGGCGTGCGCTACACCCACGGCATGCTCGAGGCCCAGCTAGGCCTGATCCGCTCGACCTTCGGGATGGGAGCGGGGGACATCGACCTGCCGCTGCTGCCGGCCTTCTCCGCCTTCAATCCCGCCCTGGGGGTGACCACGGTGAGCCCTTGGCTGGACGCCGCCGAGCCGGGCAAGTGCGACCCGCGCCCCCTGCTCGAGGCCATCCGGGGGGAAAGGATCACGACCAGCTTCGGCTCGCCGGCGCTCTGGGACAGGATCTCGCGCGAGGCCGAGGCGCGCGGACTCGCCCTGCCCTCGCTGCGGCTCATCCTCACCGCGGGAGCCCCCGTGCCTCCGGGGCTCGTGGCCAGGCTCGCGCGCGTCGCGCCGAACGCGACCGTCCACACGCCCTACGGCGCCACGGAATGCCTGCCCGTCTCGACGATCACGGGACGGGAGATCCTCGGGGAAACCGGCTCCGAGGCGCGCCGGGGCCGCGGGACCTGCGTGGGGCGCCCCGTCGCCGGCGTCGAGATCCGGATTGTGCGGGAGCGGGACGGCGCCCTGGCCAACCTGGCCGAGGCAACACCCTGCGCCCCGGGCGAGGTCGGCGAGGTGCTGGCGACCGGACCGACCGTCACCCGCGAGTACGACCGGCTGCCGGAGGCGACGCGGCTGGCCAAGTGCGCCGATGACACGGGGCGGACCTGGCATCGCATGGGCGACCTCGGCGCGCTCGACGCGCGAGGCCGGCTATGGTTCCACGGGCGCCGGGCCGAGGCGCTCTCCACCGCGCAGGGCCGCCTGACCACCGAGGCGGTCGAGCCGGCGTTCGCCGACCACCCGTCCGTCGCGCGCTGCGCCCTGGTTGGCATCGGGCCGGCGGGGCGCCAGGAGGCGGCGCTGGTGGTCGAGCCGCGCGCGCTCCCCCGACCCGGCGTCGAGGCGCGGAACCTCGCCGCGGAGCTCAGGCACCACGCGGCCGGAAACCCGCTGACCCTTCGGGTGCGCTGGGTCGTCTTCCAACGGGGCCTGCCCGTGGACGCGCGCCACAACGCCAAGGTCCATCGGCTCAAGCTGGCCGCCCACTGGTCCGCCCGCGCGCCCGTGCGCGAGGGGGATGTCGACGCGAGGGGACG
>Ga0222712_10001136_pt1 | contig 34055 bp, 30 predicted proteins | sample C33_657DmetaG_FD_165043 | JGI IMG/M metagenome (GOLD analysis project Ga0222712, IMG submission 165043) | Estuarine water microbial communities from San Francisco Bay, California, United States - C33_657D | ecosystem: Environmental > Aquatic > Marine > Unclassified | place: USA: California...
GTTTCATTTGCAAATGCCGAATTCATGAAGAAGGTTGAAGATCGGGTAATCATTCCTACGGTTGAGGGATTGAAAAAAGATAATATTCCTTATAAAGGATTCATTTTTATAGGCCTGATGGCCACAGATACTGCTCAGGGAAGGGAACCTTACGTGATTGAATACAATGTACGCATGGGCGATCCAGAAACTGAAAGTGTGATCCCAAGAATTGAAAGCGACCTGATCGATCTTTTTCTGGGGGTTGCCAATGAAAATTTGTCTGAAAAAGAATTAAAGATATCTCCGAAAACGGCTGCAACAGTCATGATTGTTGCCGGAGGTTATCCGGGTGAATATGCAAAAGGGAAAACCATCGCAGGCATTGAAAATTTGAGACATTCCATAGCTTTTCATGCAGGAACAGAACTTGATAATGGGGTTATCAAAACCAATGGAGGCAGGGTTATTGCCATCACCTCACTGCAAGATAACCTGTTTGATGCCGTTCAGAATGCCACTGCTGATGCAGGAAGAATTTACTTTGACGGCCGTTATTTTCGTCCGGATATTGGTGTCGACTTGATGGAAATTTCCTAAATATTACTTTTTTTTCTTAGCTGGAAATAGCTTTTCCAGTTTATCCAAAAGATCTTGCCCGCGCAGATCGCGTCCAATGATTTTGCCACTGGGATCTAGTAAAAAATTACGTGGAATACTAGTAATCCCATACAACACGGCGGCTTCACTACCCCAAAATTTGAGATCGGAAACATGTTGCCATTGCAAATTATCATCATGAATAGCCTTTAACCAGCTCTTTTTTTCCTTATCGAGAGAAACGCCAAAGACCGTAAACCCATCATTATTATAGGTTTTGAAAGCCTGAACTACATTAGGGTTTTCTTGCCTGCATGGCCCACACCAAGCAGCCCAAAAATCAAGGAGTACATATTTTCCCTTTAACTCAGACAATGCGATCTTCTTTCCTGAGGTATCAGCGAGTCTAAAATCTGGAGCCAGTGCACCCACTGAGGTTTTTTTCTGACTGATTATATATTCCCGAATCGCTTTTGCGGTAGCGCTTGATTCAATATTATCATTAAGTCCAGAAAGTAGACTATCAGCCTCAATATAATTATTGGTAGATCCTGCAATATTTGGAATCAGTAATAAGGAAATAAAGGCAGAGGAGTTCTGTTGAACAAATTTCCGTTGAAAATCTGCCAAGGCACTGCTTGCATCACGGAAAGGTATGCGAAATAGTCGGGCAATAGAATCAGCTGCTATTCCACTGGTAGATAGCCTTTGGGCCTCTTTGTTGATGTCATTTATCTTCGCAGAATACGGAGCCTGTTCGATATTGTATTGAAAGAGATCATCCTGAGCTTTTGAACCTTTTACTACAGCACTGCCGAGATCGGAAGTGATTTCAACATAAATTATACCCTTGTCCAGAATAAACTCTTTAGGCTGAGTACCAATTTTCTTATAATCTTCAAATAGTGATAGAAATGCAGGCACGGGTTCATCGATTACCCCTTTAATGCTGAATTTACCGTCTATTACATCAATTTTCTGAGCATTTCCCTTGGGGTTAGTATTATAGAATGTGGTTTGCGTAAAATAAAGGGTTTTTATTTCAGGCCTATTTACTGTTCCGCTGATGGTATACGTATTTTGCTGTGCAAAACACCAAACCGGACTCATCAAAAAGAAAAATGAAAAAATTTTTGCTATGTATCTCATCCATTTGCTCCCAAAGGTGTCATGTAAAATTATATATAATAAACGCTTAAAATAGGATTTATTACTTGATGGAGGCAATATTCTTATTTTAATATTTTAAAACCAAAATCTGGAGCCTTTAATTCCGAGCATAATTTGAATTTTTCTTAAAAAAATTAATTTCGGTTCTTATATAGTTTAAACTTATATATAGTTTAATCCTACAAAAATTAAAAGCCTATCTATGAAAAACTCCAAATAAATCAGGATGTTTGGAGAAGAACAACACAGAAAAAATGATTCACGATATTTCCTATTATCCAAAAACAATCCGCATCAAATTCCAGCAACTTTTTGGGCAGGAAGCCCTAATCATTCGTTCACCAGGTAGGATCAACCTGATAGGAGAGCATACTGATTACAATATGGGGTTCGTATTACCGGCAGCGATCAATAAGGCGATTTATTTGGGTATTCATCTGCGTAAGGATCAGAAAATTAGCTTATATTCCATTGATTATCAGGATGATTATCAAACTGATCTTGATGCTATAAATCGCAGCGGTAAACTATGGCCGGACTACATTCTGGGGGTTGTAAAACAGATCCAGAAAAATCATTCCCTTGATCATGGCTTTAATATTGTGTTTGGAGGGGATATTCCTCCCGGTGCCGGGCTCTCATCATCGGCTGCACTTGAATGTGCTACGGCGTATGCGCTGAACAGCATTTTTAATCTAAACATTCAAAATATGGCGCTTGTCTGCCTGGCACAGGCTGCAGAAAATGAGTTTGTTGGGGTAAAGTGTGGCATCATGGATCAATTTGCGAGCATGTTTGGTAAAAAAGATTACCTTATGCGCCTGGATTGTCGCAGTCTGGAATATACCTATGTTCCTTTTCATTCCGATAAGCTCAAAATCGTGTTGTTCGATACTCGCGTAAAGCATTCTCTTGCCTCATCAGCTTATAATGAACGTCGGGAACAATGCGAAGCAGGGGTAAAATTGATCCAGGCTGTTCATCCGGAAGTGTTGAGTTTACGGGATGCCTCAGAAGAAATGTTATTGGAATTTGTAAAACCGGTCAACGAGATCGTTTATAACCGATGCAGCTTTATTGTTGGAGAGATCAAAAGATTACTAAATTCTTGTAATGATCTGGAAAACAATAACATGCCAGCTTTCGGTAAACGTATGTTTGAAACTCATGCCGGATTAAAAGATTTATATGAGGTGAGTTGCCAGGAACTAGATCTTTTGGTTGACTTGGTTAAAAATGATCCGAATGTGATTGGCGCCCGCATGATGGGCGGTGGTTTTGGGGGCTGTACCATTAACCTTGTAAATTCTGAGTCGGTTGAGGCACTCATTAAAAAAGTAGGTGATAATTACCATGCCAAAACAGGTACTGAAATGCTAGCTTATGTGGTTGAGATTGAGGATGGAACAGGGGTCTTAACGAAATTCAGCCTTTAGCAGGTTGGTGATTTTCACTAAATGAGACATAATGAACTTATTCGATGAGTTTTGAGAAGTATATGCGATGTGCTAGCAAAAGTAAAATTGAATTTTTTAGAAACCTAGTTTCTACCGATGCAAGGAGAATTAAAGGTTGTGGTTATTCTAAGATTTCTCCAATTTTATCTTAAGTATACATATATGCTTAAATGTCATTTTGTAATCATTAGCTATTCATTTCAACACTAAAACTAATCTTTGCGTTAAGGGCTTTGAAGACTTTGAGGATTGTTTCAACCCTGGCATCAGTAAGACTATTTTCCAGCTTGGATATCTGAGCCTTTTGAACACCAACAAGTCTTCCCAATTCTTGCTGCGTAAGTTTCCGGTCTAGACGTGCTTGCCTGATGGCTTCGCCAAGCAAATCAAGTCGTAATTCATTATCGAAAATTTCGCGCTTTGATGTTCCAACTACACCAATATGTTGATCGGTTATTTCTTTCAGAGAAAAAGTTTTCAATTTTTTATTGCTCATTTTTAGGGCACATTGAGTGTCAAATATAATTTTCTAAGACGGGTTGCTTTATCCAGATCAGCTTGAGGTGTTTTTCCTGATTTCTTAATTAAACCGTGGGTAGCAATAATCAGAGTTTCAGCTTCCGAACGCTTGTCCCAAAATGCAAAAAGTCTGTAATGAGCACTCTTATAATAAGTTCTAAACTCCCAAATATCTCCGTTTAGCTTTTTAAAAAGCTCCTTATCCGTTGAATATCTTGCCTTCGTGATATTGTAAATTATCTTATCCCTTACCCTCTCATCCAAATGTTCAAGAAATTCAACTGCTCCTTCCAAAAATTCAATGTCAAATTTTGACTTCTGAAAATCATTATTCAAAGCTAAAAGTTTCTTATTAAGGAAACAAACTATTTCCTCAATAAATCTTATAATAGCTTAGCAAAGGGCGAAAGAAAAATTTTAAAAGGATATAATAATTTAGTAAACGGTAAAATTCAGGCTTGAATGATTCAATAAATGCAAAGACTGATTTCAGAGTTAAGGAAGTTACCTATAAATTATTTTAATCCAAGCTCAAAAAATCACCATCTACTATAAGCAATTTAACTCCACTTTTAGTCATAGAGCGATGCGAACTCAGCTCATCCGAAACCACATATGTTTCTCCCTTTCCCAATTTTATCCGCTCACCACTGATCAGCTCAGAAACAAACTCTCCTTCCAAGCAATGCACAATATGTCCCTTTTGACACCAGTGGTCGGCTAAATAACCTTCCGAATATTCCACCAAGCGGATTCGCAATCCAGGAAACTGCATAGTTTGCCAAAAGGAGGTCCCGATTTCTCCAATATGTTCAGTTTTTTTAATGGCAGACCAGTCAATAGTTTGAAAGGGGATTTTGCTCATTAATTCTAAATAAACCTGTTCACCACATTTTCCAGATACTCCTGCCTTCCGCTTTTCACTTCAGGCTCTCCATTTTCAATGGCGAAGGCTCTAAGATCCTCTAGGCTCAATTTACCAGCTTCAAAGTCTTTTCCTTTTCCAGAATCAAATGAAGCATAGCGCGCTGTTCTAACTTTTTTATAATCAGATTTATTCAGAATATTATCTGCGGCAATCAATGCACGTGCAAAATTATCCATACCACCAATATGGGCATAAAATAAGTCGGCAGGATCGGTTGAGTTTCTTCGAATCTTGGCATCGAAGTTAATACCTCCACCCTGGAAACCGCCGGCCTCAATGATCACAAGCATGGCCTCGGTCAGTTCATTGATATTATTCGGAAACTGGTCTGTATCCCATCCGTTCTGGTAATCGCCACGATTGGCATCCATAGATCCTAATAAACCTGCATCGGCACTTACCTGCAATTCATGCTGAAAGGTATGTCCTGCAAGCGTGGCATGGTTTACCTCAATATTCAATTTAAAATCATCCATCAGATTGAACTGACGAAGAAAAGCGATCACAGTCGCAGCATCATAATCGTACTGGTGCTTACTTGGCTCGCACGGTTTAGGTTCGATAAAGAAGGTGCCTTTAAAACCATGCTTACGCGCATAATCTTTTGCCATATGCAGGAATTGGGCTAAATGCTCCTGCTCACGTTTCATATTGGTATTCAGTAAACTCATATACCCTTCTCTACCACCCCAGAATACGTAGTTTTCACCACCTAGACTGATAGTAGCATCCAAAGCTGCCTTAACCTGAGCACCTGCATGACTCAAGACATGAAAATCAGGGTTAGTAGAAGCACCATTCATATACCGGCGATGTGAGAAAAGGTTGGCAGTTCCCCAAAGTAATTTTACGCCACTGGCTTCCTGCTTTTGTTTAGCATAAGCTGTTATTACCTGCAGTCGCCTTTCATTTTCTGCTATATCATTTCCATAATCCACCACATCCACATCGTGGAAGCAATAGAACGGAAGATTCATCTTGGTTATAAATTCAAAAGCCGCATCCATTTTATCCTTAGCTCGCTCTACCGCATCGGTTTTTGCATTCCATGGAAAGATATGGGTTGGTTCGCCAAAAGGATCTGCTCCATTGCCTACAAAGGAATGCCAGTAAGCACAGGCAAAGCGCAGCGTTTCCTTCATAGTTTTTCCAGCCACTATCCGGTTCTCATCGTACCAGCGAAATGCTAATGGATTATCTGATTCAGGGCCTTCGTATCCGATATGGCCAATACCTTTGAAAAATTCTTTATCTCCTGTGATGATGTTTGACATGTTCGTATGTTTATTTCAGTAAAAAAATCATTCCGCATTGTGCGAATTAGATGAAAATTTTGGTTTCGTAATTTATAGAATTTTTTGAATTGGTAAAGAATAGGATTTGGGATTATGGAAAAATTGGTGGGTATTGGTTGGGTTAGGTTTTTACTTGTCGTTGCCAGGAGGCACGATGAAGCAATGACAGAGTTAAAAGGGGAAAGGGGAAAGGTGAAAGGGAAAAGGTGAAAGCCAAAAGGTGAAAGGTGAAAGCTGAAAGGTGAAAGGTGAAAGGTGAAAGGTAAAAGCTGAAAGGTGAGAGGTGAAAGCTGAATATGCTAAACTTGGAAATATTACTCCTCCTGAAATAAAAAATTCTTCATAATACTATTTCGTTGCGAGGAGGCGCTAGCGCACGCGTGCCGCGTGTGCTTTTTAATTCCAAAAAAATCACTACCCTTCTATACGTTAAAACGAGATTGCATGACGTATATTTAGTGCAACAAAAAAAATCCATAATGAAAAGCATCTTATCCCTGTTCCTATTATTTTCTATCGCACTCCAACTCCATGCACAAAGGCCAGCATCTACCAATTATGATGAATCGAAAGTGCCTAAATATATATTGCCACCAGCTTTAAAAACAAGCACTGGGAAAAAAGTAACATCAGCTAAATCCTGGGAAAAAGCTAGACGCCCAGAGATACTGAATCTTTTTGCAGAAAATATTTACGGACAGATGCCTCTCAAATATGATAGAATCACTTACTCCCTAATTAATGAGGATAAGAAGAGCATGAGTGGGAAAGCACACTTGAAGGAAGTGCTGATAGAAGTTTTCAACCAGAATAAAAGCGTGAAAATTAACCTGACCCTTTTTATCCCGAATCATAAAACCGGACCTGCGCCCGTATTTTTACTGATCAATAATCGGCCAAAAGAGAATACAGATCCTAGCAGAACAGTAATTAGCGAGTTTTGGCCGGCAGAGGTATTGATTGAAGGGGGCTATGCCATTGCAGCCTTTCAGGTGAATGACCTAGCACCAGATAACAAACTATCTTTCATGAATGGGGCATTGCAATTGTATCCTGAACAACTGAATGCAGATAATGGAATGCGAGCAATCGGTGCATGGGCATGGGGAGCAAGCAGAGTGATGGATTATTTTGAAACAGACCCTCAGCTGGATAAAAAACGAGTAGCCATAACCGGACATTCGCGGGGCGGAAAAGCATCTTTATGGGCGGCAGCTAACGATCAACGATTTGCGCTCTGCATCAGTAACTGTTCCGGAAACTCTGGTGCTGCACTATCAAGAAGGCAATTTGGTGAACGAATAAAAGTGATTAATACTTCTTTCCCTCATTGGTTTAATACCAATTATAAAAAATACAATGAGCGTGAGGATCAACTTCCTGTAGATCAGCATATGCTAATATCTTTGATCGCTCCAAGGCCGGTTTATGCAACAAACGCATCCGAAGATCTTTGGGCAGATCCAAAAGGAACCTATTTATCTCTAAAAAATGCGGAAGAAGTTTATGGATTATATGGCTTAAAGTCAGCCCTACCAGAGGTTCAACCAGAATTAAACATTCCCATCATTGAATCGCCGATGGCCTATCATAACCGCGAAGGAAAGCATGATTTGACGGTATACGACTGGAAGCAATTTATACGATTTGCAGACTATCATTATACTAATAAGGAAGGTAGATAGCAGTAAAAGCGCTAGCGCAGGCGTGCCGAGTGTGCTCTAATAAAACCAGAAAACACTATAAATGCCTCTCCAATAGTCCCTTCCACTCTTGATAAACAGTCTCGTATTCTGAATCCTTTTTCGGTTCCACAACCTTCAAAGCCCTCACATTACTGAATGCGTTTTCTGTAGTAAATTCTCCTTTTCCAATACCGGCTCCAATGGCCGCACCAATACTGCCTTCATTGCTATGCAGCTCAAGAGGTACCCCACAAGAATTAACAAAAGCTTGTATAAAAAGTTCACTAGAAAACATATTTGCCTGTCCGGCACGAATCATACTGGGGTTCATCCCATTTCCACGCATGATATCCAGACCATAGCGGAAAGCAAATGCAATTCCTTCCTGAACGCCCCTGAAAATGTGCGGACGACTATGAAGATTGAAGTCGATATGATGAAAATGAGCCCCTATATTTCGGTTATTCAACATGCGCTCTGCTCCATTTCCAAAAGGTAGTACCCTCAAACCCTGACTTCCTACTGGAATCTTAGCAGCTTCCGAATTCATAGTATCGTAGCTTAGCCCCGATGCCACCACATCTTTAACCCAGCGGTTCAAAATTCCTGTTCCGTTTATACACAGTAAAACCCCAAGACGTTGTTGCTGCAGGGTATAATTCACATGCGCAAAGGTATTTATTCTTGACTGCTCATCATGAGTCAGCTTATCAGAAACACCATAAATAACCCCCGAAGTACCACCATTTGCAGCAACCTCTCCGGGCTTTAAGACATTCAGAGATAGCGCATTATTTGGCTGATCGCCTGATTTATACGTAACAACGGTATCTGCAGGGAGGGAAAGTTTAGCGGCAATAGCCTTATCGAGTTTACCATGTTCTGAAAATACTGGCAAGATATTGGGAATGATAGCGGTTTCAAATCCATAATATCCAAAAACATCTTTGGAAAGTTCATCGTTCTTAAAATCCCAGAAAATACCTTCAGAAAGTGCAGAAATACTGGTACTGATCTCGCCTGTAAGCTTCATTGCTATAAAATCGCCAGGAAGCATTACCTTATGTATTTTCTCGAAAATAGCAGGTTCATTTTGCTTGACCCATGCCAATTTAGAAGCTGTAAAATTACCGGGAGAATTTAACAGGTCTGAGAGGCATTTTTCTTCTCCAATAGCTACAAAAGCTCCATTTCCAATCTCAACCGCTCTGCTATCACACCAAATAATAGAATTCCTAATCACCTTCTGCTGCTTATCAACCAGTACTAGTCCGTGCATCTGATAAGCAATTCCAATAGCTCCAATATCAGTAGGATCATACACTTTTAAAGCATGCGCTTTGAGAATCGCCTGTTGTATATTTTCCCACCACAGATCAGGCGACTGCTCTGCCCAACCCGCTTGCTCCGCAATAATTATTGTTTCGGTGTCAGGATATTGTACAGTGCAAAGACTCCGCTGTGTAGCAGAATCAATAACTGAAACTTTGATAGATGAGGTGCCTAGGTCAATTCCGAGTAGAAGCATATTAGGGTTGAGGTCTGAGGTATGAGGTATGAAGACTGAGGTATGAGGTATGAGGTCTGAGGTCTGATAACTTAAAACTTATTACTTATAACTTATTACTTATAACTTATAACTTATTACTTATAACTTACAACTTATTACTTATAACTTACAACTTATATCAATTTCCGATACGTTCTCAACCATAAATCTGGCATTTCGCCAGCATTTGCCAGCTGATAATCTTCATAGCGGCAGGGTACCAGATGATGCCTTGCATTCCTAGATGATCCTGTAGGATAAGGAACCTGCATCCACCAGCGGTCAGATTTTTTACTCTTCACAAAAACAAGCTCATGCGAACCATCTTTCAGACTGGTGCGGAAAGTAATATATCGCGACTTTGGCAGCATCGGAAATTCTTTTTTCCGGTTATAAAATCCATCGATAAAATACCATATCATTTGGGAAAGCAACATAGCCGTTTGCCCCTTAATATCATGGTCAGGATTGTATTCATAAAATCCGATAGACGACAATTTATCATTCATTCCGGCATATCGCGCAATCTGACAGGCATCTTCCCCATAAAAACCATTGGGGCTCGCATTTCCATTTCCTGCTGCATCCGAAGACTTGATCGCTGAAATATCAAAACTGATCATATTCGCATTTCGGATAATCGGTTCTGCTGTACTCACGCTATTTGTGAAATCACCCAGGCGGTGAACGTCGAAGTAAAATTTATCCATCACTTTTAAACTATCCTGATTAACAAAGAAGGTCTGATAACCGATATTGCTAAAGTTAAATAGGTAGTTTGGCTGGTGTAGAAATATTTTATTGAGGTAAGATGCTGAGTTGGTCTCAATCGTATCGTCCAAATTTTCATCCAGATCAAAATGGGAATCAACAACCAACAGATCTACTTTTTGCTCCAGTTCTTCATAAGCCATGAATTGCGGATAGGTAAGGTCCTGACCTCCGCCAATAATAATGGGCAGAATATTTTTTCTGATCAGTTCGGCAACCACTAGCTTCAATGCCACATAGGTATCTGAAACCTGATTTCCCGCCTTTATATTTCCAAGGTCAACAATACGGGTAACATAGTTACCTTCATTCAGCTCATAAAATTTCCTTCTGAACAAATCTGGAGCTTTAGCTGTTCCCTTATTATTTATTGAATTACGATCTTCAAGAACTCCAATTAGGGCCACATCAAATTGATTATCATCCAGATCGGGAAAATCAGTTTGGTAAACCTCAATTTTTGAGCCTAAATGACTGGTATAAAAACCATCTTCAGGACTTAGGCTATTAAAATCAACAGGACTTAGAAAATCGGATAATGACATAATTTATTTTGCACCTGTTAATTGATAAATATAATGATCTTCAACTCCCCAATTTAAAGATGTTTTGGGAAAACTGAAGATTATTAGTTTTTGAGTATTCTCAAAGCAAATATCAGTTTATTCAGTTACTTTTGAAAGCATTTAAAAAAATTCATCCGGATGATTTTAGTTACCGGTGCTACCGGGTTTTTAGGCTCAGAATTAATCAGACAATTGCTTCTCAAAGGTGAACAGGTCAGGGCAATCATGCGTGATACATCCGTGATACCGGCATTGCTCAAAAACGAAAAAAAAATTGAATGGTTTAAAGCCGATATCCTAGATTATTTTGCACTGAACGATGCCATGGAAGGTATCAGTAAGGTTTATCATTGTGCTGCATTTATATCTTTTGACCCAGCCGATAAGAAAAAAATGAACAAGGTAAATGTGGAGGGCACAGTAAATCTGCTCAATTCTTCCATTGAAAAAAATATTTCCCGCTTCTTGCATGTTAGTTCAGTTGCAGCATTGGGCGAAAATAATAAAGACGAATTCATCACCGAAAAAGATCAATGGGAATATTCTCCTGAACGCAGCGCCTATTCGATCTCAAAATATGAGAGTGAAATGGAGGTTTTCAGAGCCACTGCCGAAGGCTTGAACACCATAATCGTAAATCCATCGATTATTATTGGCAAAAATGCGGGTAAACAAGGTAGCGGTGCCTTATTTGAAACTATTCAAAAGGGATTGAAATACTATCCAGGAGGAAGTTTTGGCTATGTTGATGTTGAAGATGTCGCAAAAGCCATGATCTTATTAATGGACTCAGATATTTCTGATGAACGTTTCATAATTAACGCCGAGAACTGGAGCTATCACGATCTTTTTACTGAAATTGCCTTGAATTTTAAAAAAAATCCTCCAGAAATTGCTTTGAAACCCTGGATGATGCAATTAGCTTATATGGGAACACGAATTATTGCCGCCTTTACAGGTAAAAAATTCAACCTGACAAAAGATACAGCAAATAGTGCCTTTAAAAAACGAAAGTATTCGAATAATAAAATTAAAAAGACCTTAAATTTGGAATTTAAATCCATTAAACACTCTATCGGTGAGATTTGCCGAGATTATCAACAATAATATTCAAAACAACAATCCATTGAAGCAGTTTTACATCATAGATTTCGACAGTACATTTACTCAAGTAGAGGCACTTGATGAATTAGCCCGTATCTCATTACAAAACCATCCCGACAGGGAAATGATCTACAAAAAAATTGAAGATCTGACCAATTTAGCGATGGAGGGTAAAATGTCTTTCCGTGAAAGCCTGACTGGAAGGGTACGACTTTTAGAAGCAAACCGAGACCATTTAAAGCAATTGATCTCAGTACTAAAAAAGAAGGTATCTTCTTCCTTCTCCAGAAATAAAACATTCTTCAAGAAACATTCAGAATCCGCCCTGATCGTATCCGGTGGATTTAAAGAATTTATTATTCCAGTTGTTCTTCCCTATCATATCCTAAAAGAAAACATTTACGCCAATACCTTTGTTTTCGATGATCAGGATAGGATCATCGGTTATGATGAAAAAAACCCGCTTTCAAATGAGGGAGGAAAAGTAACCTTATTGAAAGAGCTGAATCTTAAGGGAGATATTTATGGTATAGGCGACGGGCATTCAGATTTCCAGCTAAAGGAATTTGGGATGATCAAGAAATTTTACGCCTTTACCGAAAATATTGAACGTAAAACTGTTGCTGAAAAGGCTGATCATGTTACGCCAAGTTTTGATGAATTTTTATACGTCAATAATCTTCCAAGAGCTATTTCTTATCCCAAAAACAGAATTCTTTGCTTGGTGATCGGAGATGTTCCTGAACTGGCTGTCCAAACATTAAAGAAAGATGGATTTTCTATCCGTCATAAGTCAAGTTTCGAAGAAAAATATGTAGCCGATGTAGGCATGATGTTACTAGCCAATGGCGAAATACTGGACCGTGAAAAACTGGAACGCGCAGTAAAATTAAAGACCATCGGCTATCTGGGTAAAAGTGAACCTAAACTTTCGCACGGGCTGTGTACCGACATGGGTATTGTGATTTTTGATGACCCAAAGAGCAGCCCTAGAAACCCCGAATTTATAGCCAAAAGAATGATTAATTTTATTAATCATGGTCATACCTTTGTGAGTGCAAATTTTCCGAACCTGCAGCTTCCACGTATTAAAGGGGCACATCGCCTGATACATATTCACAAAAATATGCCAGGTATCATGGCTCAAATCAACAAAGTATTCGCCGACCATCACATTAATATTGTAGGACAGTACCTCATGACCAACCCAAGCATTGGTTATGTAATTACGGATGTGAGTGATGAATATGATAAAAAAGTATTGAAAGCCTTGAAACAAATCAATCATACTATCAAGTTTAGGATTCTTTATTAAAGTAGTAAGTTTTAAGTAATAAGTTATAAGTTTTAAGTGTAAGAGTTGAAAGGGAAAAAAAGGAACTAAAAAGCAGGTTTCAATACTGTTTTAGAACAAAAATCATTAAATTGCGCAAAAATTCTAAACAATACCAAGGTGTCTGATAAACTTAATATCTCTATAACTAAAACTGCGAAATCACGCTTAGCTGAAACCGATTTCGATAATTTGCCCTTCGGAAAAACTTTTTCCGATCATATGTTCATGGCAGATTACAGCGATGGCGAATGGAAAAATTTCCAAATCCTTCCCTTCGGAGAGATCGGTATGAATCCGGCGATATCAGCACTCCATTACGGACAAACATTTTTTGAAGGCATCAAAGCCTATAAACATGCCAATGGCAAGGTTTCAATCTTCCGTCCGGATAAAAACAGCGAACGATTCAACCTTTCTGCGCAACGCTTGTGTATGCCTGAACTACCTATACAAACATTTTTACAAAGTATTGCTACATTGGTAGACCTTGACAGAGACTGGGTTCCGGGAAAAGAAAATCATTCCTTGTATATCAGGCCATTCATGTTTGCTACTGATCCATTCCTGGGGGTTATTCCATCAACAAGTTATAAATACATGGTTATAACCGGACCAGTAGGCCCTTATTTTTCGAAGAACCTGAAAGTTAAAATTGAGACCCATTATTCAAGAGCCTGTGATGGAGGTTTTGGTTTTGCAAAAGCTGCCGGAAATTATGGTGGTGCGATGCTTCCCAACTTAAAAGCTACACAGGAAGGGTTTGACCAGTTAATTTGGACTGATTCACGTGAGCATGCATACATTGAAGAGCTAGGAGCTGCAAATGTGATGTTCCTGATGGATGGGACATTAATTACTCCTTCAACAAGGGATACGATTCTGAAAGGCGTAACCCGGGATACTGTTCTTACATTGGCTAGAAATTGGAATTTAAACATTGAAGAACGTAGAATTTCTGTGGATGAAATCATCACCGGAATTAAAGAAGGTCGCATTTCTGATGCCTTTGGTGTAGGAACTGCTGCAACCATTGCACACATTGCTGAAATTGGACATAATGGAGAGCTTTATACCCTTCCGGATCCAGCAAATCGTATATTTTCAAACAAGGTTTTGAATACGCTAAATAACTTACGCTACGGTAGATCAGCCGATGAATTTGGCTGGAATTATATGGTAGGACAATAAAGAATAATAATTTAACTAGTTTAAAGCTGCTTAATATTAAGCAGCTTTTTTTGTTTTAAAAAACTGTTGCTAACCTGTATTTGTTAATTTTCGTAGAAACTGAAGATCCGTCTATTTTTACAATTAAAGTCCATCCTTTTCATTTCTAGGGTAAAATGAAGTTATTTTGACCAGCACTGGGATATCGTTAAGATTTCATAATCAGATATTTTTGAATACAGGAAAGAGCCAAAACGTATCAAGGGTTGCCATTTCTATTACTCCTACGTGCATCTCTTTTCCTCAATCTATCGTCTCTACGTCCATCTCTGGCGATACGTTCGTTTTCCATTTTCCGCAATCTAACTTTGATCTCCTTTTGTGTAGCAGAATCAAAACCGATGGTCTCGAGTAAAGCTTCAGCAAAGCCTTTCCATATCATATTAAAAAAGGAAGAATGCTGTGGGCGGTTAAATAGAAAATTAGATGTTCGAACAGGTGCCCCCGGAGATGGATTATCATCTTTTATGATCAGGATATTTGCAAAGATCGAGGCAATTCCTTTTCTTTTTAGCCTGATTGTTTTACCACTCATTTTGAGCAGGGCTATCTTAAGATCCTTATAATAGCAGGTCAATTTACCCCTTACACCTTTTAAACTGCCCGTTCCTTTGAATATCATTTTATCAATAAACCCAGATTTGATCTCAATAAGAGACAGAGGCCTAATCGCAGAATTAAGTATGTCTGCATCAATATTACCGAGTTGGCCACCGAACGCAAATGCTCCACCTGGATCATTCAGATTAAAATTCATACTTACATCTAGTCTACCCCGATCCATGAGGAGTGAAGTAAGTTTCACATCACTGTATTTGTTTTTAATGAGCCTGATCGAATCGTTCGTTAAATTGGTTATGGTTCCATTTATTTGGCTGAAAGTAACTTTTCCTTTGCGTAGAGAACCCGGATTATACTCCGAATAATCTACTCTGGAATTCTGCAATAAAACTGAATCTACCGTGGTATTTAATTTAAAACGCTGCAAAGCTATCTGAGGGAAATTTACTCCCTTATTCCTTATTGAATCAGGAAACTGTCTGTTTAGGAAAATGGACAAATTAGCCTTGTTTATGATCAATGACGTAGCAGAAATTCGTCGGTCTGTATTCAGAAGTTCATAATCAACCTTATTGAGCTGCACATCTTCAATATTCATGGTGTATCGGGGTTTAAGAAATTTAAATCTTCGCGAAAACTCCATTTCCCCAAAACGCGGAACTACCCGAATGCCATTCATTCGAACATAAGCACCAGCAGTTGAAGCTCTAAATTCCTTAATTTGAACATTGTAATTTTTGTCTAATGTGATTGTATTGTATCCCATGAATTCTGCATATATATCACGGGTATAATACAAACGCGACTTATCAAATTGGGATGCAGAATCGATAAGAAGATCACTAATTTTAATGTAGAGGCTTTTTAGGGCAGTTACATTTGTTCCGTTCAAGCTATTATCAATGTATTTTAAGTCGGCATTTTTGAAAATAATATCCCCAATCTTAACCGACTTCAAATAAGGAGCCAGTCGCTGGTATGCTGTACGCCTATTCCCTTTCAAAGTGCCGTTATTACTCTTTAAATCAGTAAAATTAAGCTCCAGACTAGGATGGTTGATCTCTATTGATCCCATTTCCAGATCTCTGTCAAAATAAACCTTCCAAGGCTGGATTCTTTTCAGAATAAGTTCAGCAACAGCAACTTTATACAAATGCCGGGGAGCAATACTGTCTCTTTTCATTGCGTTGTATACCAGGGTATCTGGTGTAAAACGGATATTGAGAATATTCATTCTCCCTGTAACAAAATTGATCCTCACATTGTCGAAATCAATACGATACAAACCATCCGTAGATTGGTGAATGGCTTCCTTAATTCTTTCGGTAATAATAGGTTTCCAGTAATAATTTAGATATATGGCCAAACCTGAAATCAATGCGATCAGAGTCAAAAATCCAATCAGGACCCATTTCCGGATAATAGCATATCTATTTATTTCAGTCATATATCTGTCTAAAAATTAAACTTATACAATAAATACCAATAAATATCTGCAGGATATGTCAGCGCAAAATAAAAATATTGGAATTAAGATAAAAAAGTGTGCCTGACAAATTGTCATTCAATAGAAATTTACGTATTTTTGTAAGCTAATTAAAATTCAAATGTCTGACCGCCCATTAAACTTAAAAGATTCATCAGAGATTGCCTTGCACGATGAATCCCGTCAGGGTGAAGCCTTAATAATTGAAAGGCCAAAACAATATACCGGACGCAAACTCTATATAGAGAGCTACGGGTGCGCAATGAATTTTGCTGATAGTGAGATCGTTGCATCTTTGATGCTGGATATGGGTTTCGAAACAACTGCCCAGTATAAAGAGGCAGATGTAATATTTATCAATACCTGTTCGATACGTGATAATGCTGAACAAAGAGTAAGAAACAGGCTCCGTGAGTTCAGCGCAGCAAAAAAGAAACGTCCCGGAATCACAATCGGTGTGCTAGGATGTATGGCTGAGCGACTAAAATCTAAATTTTTAGAGGAAGAGAAGCTGGTTGATATCGTTATTGGACCAGACTCATACCGCGATCTGCCCAATTTACTCTCACAAGCCGACGAAGGAATGCGTGCTGTAAATGTTCTCCTATCCCGTGAAGAAACCTATGCGGATATTAGTCCGGTTCGGTTAAATAGCAATGGTATTTCTGCTTTTGTTTCCATCATGCGTGGCTGTGATAATATGTGCTCATTTTGTGTAGTTCCATTTACAAGGGGAAGAGAACGAAGCAGAGATCCGGAATCAATTGTCAGAGAAGCTAAAGAATTATTTGAAGAGGGCTATCGCGAAGTAACTCTTCTGGGCCAGAATGTGGATTCATATAAATGGGAAGATAGGCTGAATTTTGCAGGCCTTCTGGAGATTGTTGCTCAGATCAATCCGCTATTGCGTGTGCGTTTTTCTACCTCTCATCCAAAAGATATCACCAATGAGGTATTGCATACAATTAATAAGTATGATAATATCTGTAATCATATCCACCTGCCAGTACAATCAGGAAATTCAAGGGTACTTGAACTGATGAACCGCACTTATACGCGGGAATGGTATCTTGAAAGGATCGATACTATCAGGCGTCTGATTCCTGAATGCTCCATTTCAACAGATATGATTATTGGTTTTTGTACTGAAACAGAAGAAGAACATCAGGATACATTAAGTTTGATGGATTATGTAAAATTTGATTTTGCATACATGTACACCTATTCGGAACGTCCGGGTACGCTTGCAGCCAAACGTTTTGAAGATGATATACCTGAGGATGTTAAAACACGTCGTTTTAATGAGATCCTGAAAATGCAGCAGGCCAGTTCATTACATCGGCTAGAGCAGCACATTGGCAAAATTCATCGCGTACTTATCGATGGCTTTTCGAAAAAATCCGATCAGGATTTTTCAGGGAAAACTGAACATAACATCACCGTTGTTTTCCCAATCAATGAAAACAATATGCGCGGCGATTACGTCAATGTGGCGATAGTTCGTTGCACGCCGGCCACGCTTATTGGTCAAATTATTAATTAATAAAATAAATATGCATCTGATGTTATACCATCAATTGCATATAGAAGGAATAAAATATGGATGTTCAGGATATAAAAAATCGATTTGGAATAATTGGGAATTCACCTTTACTAAACAGGGCTATTGATATTGCCAGACAAGTAGCACCAACTGATATTTCGGTGCTGATCACAGGCGAAAGTGGAAGTGGTAAAGAGGTATTTTCTCATATTATCCATTCATTAAGTGCACGTAAACATGGTCCGTTTATCGCGGTAAACTGTGGAGCGATACCAGAAGGAACAATCGATTCAGAATTATTCGGTCACGAAAAAGGATCATTTACCGGTGCTCATGATGCCCGAAAGGGATATTTTGAAGTGGTAGATGGGGGCACAATATTTTTAGACGAAGTTGCAGAATTACCAATTGGTACACAGGCCCGTTTGTTACGGGTATTAGAAACCGGAGAATATATTCGAGTGGGTTCTTCCAAAGTACAGAAAACAAATGTGCGTGTGATAGCAGCTACAAATAAGGATGTTTTTGATGCGGTAAGTGCCGGCAAATTCAGAGAAGATCTTTACTATCGCTTAAACACTGTTCCATTGAAAATACCAGCGCTGAGAGAGCGCAAGGAGGATATAAATTTATTATTTAGGAAGTTCGTTGCCGATTTCACGGATAAATACAGAAGCCCAACAGTACAACTGGATCAAAGTGCACAGCAGGTTTTAATGCATTATAACTGGCCAGGAAATGTTCGTCAGCTAAAAAATATTGCTGAGCAAATTGCCGTACTTGAGAAGGAAAGAAATTTAACGGCAGAGCATTTACAAAATTACATCCCTAAAGAGGCTGGAAACACCCTTCCGATGCGAATTCAGAACCAGAATAAAGACGATTTTTCGGAACGTGATATCCTCTACAAGGTTCTTTTCGATATGAAAAAGGACATGACGGATCTTAAAAAACTAGTTGCAGAAATTATACAAAACGGAGGAAATACTTCAAGTATACAATCTAACCAAAATGTGATCAATCAGCTTTACCGTGATATTGAAATTCCATCAGATAGTAACATTCCATCAGATCCGCATCAATTGGTAATTCATCAGCCCAATAATGATAAGTCATTCGATATGATGGATGAAGCTGAAGAAGTGGAAGAGTCATTATCTTTGATAGATAAAGAATCTGACCTGATTAAGAAGGCCCTGAAAAAACATAAGGGGAAAAGGAAACTTGCAGCACATGAACTTGGAATATCTGAGCGTACCCTGTATCGTAAAATAAAAGAATTGGAATTATAAGCTCATCTTTGATTATGCATAAGTTTATTTTAAATATTAAGTGTTTTATTATTCTGTCGAGTATCCTGATTTTTCAGTCGTGTGGAACTTATTCATTTTCAGGGGCTTCAATTCCTGCAGAAATGAAAACGATCTCCGTGCAGTTTTTCGAGAATAACTCCGCTTTGGTGGTTCCTTATTTAAGTCAGCAATTCACTGAAGCATTAAAAGAAAGGATTCGTAATCAATCCAGACTTAGTATTGTAAGAGTTGATGGAGATGCTAATTTAGAGGGCAGAATTACCGATTACACCATTAGGCCGGTAGCTATTCAGGGTAATGATCGCGCAGGATTAAACAGGGTTACAGTTACAGTCAACGTAAAATACACGAATAGCCTGAATCCAGAATTGAATTTTGAACAAAGTTTTCAGGCATTTCAGGAATTCAGTCTCAACCAAGGGCCCATACAAACGCAGGAACAAAAATTATTAACATTGATCAACCGTCAGCTAACTGAGAATATTTTTAACAAGGCTTTTGCCAATTGGTAAAAAATATTTAGCTTTCAAAAAATGAGTAAATAGTGGAAGAGGTAAATAACCAGAATTTTGGCATCAAATTGTTTTCAGAATATGTTGCAAATCCATCGGTGGCAAGCTCAGCCGAACCTGGAGAATTACAATCTGCACTTGAAAAATATCCGTATTGCCAGCTGCTAAATATTATCTATTCACGCGCTATAGCTGCTCAGGATTCATCAGATAATACAAGCCATTTTACAAGAACGGCATTGCTGATTCCTGACAGAACTATTTTATACACAGCACTTAACTCCCCTGAAAAATTAAAAAGCAAACCTCCAATACCTACAGATTTTAAAGAAATAGAGGGCGCTGATACACTTCTTGATGAACTAGCATTTGAAGAACTTTCCTTAACAGAAGAAGTCCAGCAACAGGATGAAAGCCAAGTTGAAGAACGTATTGCTGAAGAGTTCAACCGTGAAGAAATTATTCAGGAAGAAATTAATAATGATTCTGGTCAGTTAATTGAGGCAGAAGAAATCAATGCAGAGGTTCATCAAGTAGGCATAACCGAAGTACAAACCATACCAACAAATCAGGAACCAGAAATACAGACGGAGCCAGAATGGTCGGCAGAGGCAGAGCCACAAGTTGAAACCCAAACCGAAGAAATCGAAATCGTTGACACTGTATATATACCGGTTACAGAATCCCTTATAAAGCTTTCCAAAGTCAAGGAAACGGATCAGAATGTATCAAAATACAATGATGATAAAATGCCCTATTCATTTTTATGGTGGCTTAACAAAACAAGAAACGAGCATTCCGATACCTACCAACCATTTGTAGAATTCAAACTGGATACTACGCAGACCATAAAAAGAAATTCAGTTGATCAGTTAAGCAGTCAGATCATTGAAAATATATTCCATTTGCAATCACCTCTTGAGGCTATAGAAAATGCGCCAAAAACTGTCCCTTTTCAGGTTCGGCGGAAAGAAGATTCGATCTTGGATAAGTTCATTAAAGAAGAACCCCAGATCAAACCACCAAATTCACAAAAATTAGATAACGAGAATAAGGCCCGTAAAAGTGCAGAGGATCCAAATGACCTGGTTTCGGAAACATTAGCTCAGATCTACTCCGATCAAATGTTATTTCAAAAAGCAATCGATACCTATAAAAATTTAAGTTTGAAATTTCCGGAAAAAAGCACGTACTTTGCCGACCAAATTCTTGAATTAGAAAAGAAAGTAAATTAATAACTATGTTATATACAATTATTATTCTGGCAATCATTGTTTGTTTTCTGTTAGTAGTGATCATTTTGATCCAAAATCCTAAAGGAGGCGGCCTATCATCAGGTTTTGCAGGTTCCAACAACATCATGGGAGTTCAGAGAACAGGTGATTTTCTTGAAAAAGGAACATGGGTTCTTGCGGTAACATTGATGGTTTTAGCATTGATGGTTAATGTTGTTGTACCTCGCGGAGGAGTTGTTGATCAAGAAAAAAATGAAATTCAAAATCAGATCAATAAACCTGCTGTACCGGTTGCTGCACCATCAAATCTTTCACTTCCGATAGACACCACAAAAAGATAACAAGAAATCAATAGAAAAGGTCACCTGATCGCGGGTGACCTTTTTTTTGGAACAGGCTGACATTTAACTGACAGCTTGACACCGAAAAGGATTAGATAAAGCAGTTCAAAGTTTCTAATAATGAAAATTTGACAAGAATACTGACCAGAGGTCATTTGGCATAATTAGTGACTTCAACAAAGAAGAAAAATTTAATTAATTAAATACATAACAACAATATGGCATTAAATATCAAACCTAGCGCAGACCGGGTAGTTATAGAAGCTGCTCCAGCTGAAGAAAAAACAGCCTCAGGACTTTATATCCCTGATACTGCAAAAGAAAAACCTCAAAAAGGAACTGTTGTAGCCGTTGGTCCCGGTAAATATGCGGAACAAACCGGTAATTTGATCCCTATGGCTTATAAAGTAGGCGATGTGGTATTATACGGCAAGTATGCTGGCACTGAGATTACTCATGATGGTAAAGAATATCTCATCATGCGTGAATCTGATATTTTCGCAACATTATAAGGAAGAAGGAATCTGGAGGTCGGATTAAGAGGTCAGACCTCAGACTTCATACCTCAGACCTTTAAACCAAAATCTAATAAATTGAAACCCAGGAGCCTAATCCAAACATCTGTTTTGAATTAGCTCCAGCATTTAAAATCTTAAAACATGTCAAAACAAGTTAAATACAACGTTGAAGCACGTGATGCTCTGAAAAGAGGCGTGGATATCCTTGCCAATGCAGTAAAAGTAACTCTTGGTCCAAAAGGACGTAACGTAATTATTGATAAGAAATTCGGTTCACCAGCAATCACTAAAGATGGTGTTACCGTTGCCAAAGAAATTGAATTAAAAGACGCCCTTGAAAATATGGGTGCTCAAATGGTTAAAGAAGTTGCATCAAAAACAGCTGATCAGGCTGGTGATGGTACTACTACTGCAACAGTTTTGGCTCAAGCAATTGTTACAGCAGGTATTAAGAACGTTGCTGCTGGTGCAAATCCAATGGATCTAAAGCGTGGTATCGACAAAGCAGTTACAGCTGTAGTTGCCAATCTGAAGAAACAATCTCAGTCTGTTGGTGAAGACAACAAAAAAATCAAACAAGTTGCTTCTATTTCAGCAAACAATGATGAAATAATCGGAACTCTGATTGCTGATGCAATGGCTAAAGTTGGTAAAGATGGTGTAATTACTGTTGAAGAAGCAAAAGGCACTGAAACTGAAATGAAAACAGTTGAAGGTATGCAATTTGACCGTGGTTACTTATCTCCATACTTTGTTACCAATGCTGATAAAATGGAAGTTGAGTTAGAAAACCCATATATTCTTATTTACGATAAGAAGATCTCTTCTATGAAAGAATTACTTCCGGTACTTGAAAAGCAAGTTCAAACCGGCAAACCATTACTAATCATTGCCGAAGATCTTGATGGTGAAGCTTTAGCAACACTTGTTGTGAATAAGATCCGTGGTTCACTGAAAGTTGCTGCAGTTAAAGCTCCTGGATTTGGTGATCGTCGTAAAGCAATGCTTGAAGATATCGCTATCCTTACAGGTGGAACAGTTATCTCTGAAGAAAGAGGTTATAAATTAGAAAATGCAGATCTTACTTACTTAGGTCAGGCAGAAAAAGTAGTAGTTGATAAAGATAATACCATCGTAATTAACGGTGCTGGAAAATCTGCTGATATCAAAGCTCGTGTTAACCAAATCAAAGCACAGGTTGAAACTACAACTTCTGATTACGATAAGGAAAAACTACAGGAGCGTTTAGCGAAACTTTCTGGTGGTGTTGCTGTACTTTATGTTGGTGCTGCTACTGAAGTTGAAATGAAAGAGAAAAAAGACAGAGTTGATGATGCTTTACATGCAACCCGTGCTGCGGTTGAAGAAGGTATCGTTGCTGGTGGTGGTGTTGCTTTCATTCGTGCAATCGAAGCATTAGCTAACCTTAAAGGCTCTAATGAAGATGAGAATACAGGTATTGCAATCATCAGACGTGCAATCGAAGAACCATTGCGTCAAATCTGTCAGAATGCAGGTATTGAAGGTTCTATCGTGGTTCAAAAAGTAAAAGAAGGTAAAGAAGACTTCGGATACAATGCACGTACAGATGTTTATGAAAACCTAATCGGTGCTGGTGTTATTGACCCTACAAAGGTTGGTCGTATTGCATTAGAAAATGCAGCATCAATTGCATCGATGTTATTAACTACTGAAGTGGTTTTAGCTGATGAGCCTGAAGAGGACAAAGGCGGTGGTCATATGCCTCCAATGGGTGGCGGTGGTGGTATGGGCGGAATGATGTAATATCATTAACCCAATACATGACAAAGCCCCGGATTAATTCGGGGCTTTGTTGTTTTATTAAGACAGTTATCAGTTGTCTGTTGTCTGAAGCAGGAGGTATGAGGTCTGAGGTGAAGCAGAATCTATCTCAATTCGCAATACTCAATACGCAATACTCAATACGCAATACTCAATACGCAATACTCAATACTCAATACTATGGTTATCAGTTGTCTGAGGTAGGAAGTCTGAGGTAAGAGGTAGGAGGTATGAAAAAAGAAGAAAATTTCAATTAGCACCACACAGTCTTTGTTCTTGGTTCTTGGTTCCTGGTTCAATCAAATGTATTATACTAATCTTAATATCAAACAATTTCCATTTCAAAAAGTTCAGCAATATGAATCTTTAATTTTTGCTTTACTTCATCAATATCCAGCTTGTATCTCAGTTCCCTTTCCATTGAAGTAACATCCTTGTCATCTATTCCACAAGGAACAATATTTTTAAAATAAGACAGATCTGTATTGACATTAAACGCAAGTCCGTGCATAGTTACCCAGCGGCTGCACCTCACTCCCATTGCGCAAATCTTTCTAGCACGCTCATTATCAGCATCAAGCCAAACTCCTGTATACCCTTCATACCTGCCACCCTTTATCCCATAATCGGCAAGAGTAAGTATCACAGCCTCCTCCAGAGTACGTAGATACAGATGTATATCCGTAAAAAAATTATCAAGATCGAGAATCGGATATCCTACAAGTTGCCCAGGACCATGATAGGTTATATCTCCACCCCGATTAATTTTATAATAAGACGCGCTTTTTCTCTTCAGCTCAGCCTCATTAAGTAGTAAATTTTCAGGCTTACCACTTTTACCGAGTGTATAAACATGCGGGTGTTCAACGAAAATGAGATGATTTTTAACCGGATCAGTGGTGTTGTTATTTCTATTCTGTGTTTTTGCCTGAACCGTCTCCGAAAAAACCAGCTCCTGCCTATCCCAAGCCTGCTGATAATCAAGCAAACCCCAATCCTGAAAAATTACCTTCTTATTCTTCATTATTATCGTCTGAAACAAACCCGATCATATATTCATCAAATTTCTCATAATGAACCTTGAACTCCTTATGGATAGAACCAACATCCAGATTTGCAGAAAATGATCCATTTCCACTATAATGGAATGGCTTCAAATCAATATTCTCTACAAAACTCACATTCTTTTTCCCATGAAGCTTATAAATAGCCTCCTTTGCGCACCAGCAGACATATAACTGCTCAATCCTTTCTTGTTCCTGGATGAATTCTAGTTCCTTTGCACTTAAAAACTTATTGGCAATACGTTCGATCTTGTCTTTAATCAATTCAATATCAATTCCTACTGCTTTGTTCTTACTCACCATGACTGCGGCATAATCATACGAATGACTAAGAGAAATATAATGAGGAAAATTACTGAGGTATGGCTTGCCGCTTGAGTCAACTCTACAATCAATGTACTGATCAGTGTCCATCATTCTGCGAAGTAAGACACGGGTGCTCAACCAATGCATATTTCTCTTGCCATTGGCCAAACTATCAAGATATGTTTTTTCATGCTCTTTTAACTGCAATTGAGCAAAAAGTTCATCTGCAGATTCTTCAATCTTCCAAATTGCGAAAGATGTAAAAGGGTCAATTTCTTTATGATAAGCAAGAGCCATTTTAAAATATAAAATACCTGTAAAACTATCTCAAATAAATCATAATTTAGTCCAAATCTTAAGCTTATTTATGATACTTTCTGATAAAATTATACTGGAAGAAATTGAAAAAGGGAATATTATCATTGAACCCTTCCAAAAAGATTGTTTAGGCACTAATTCGTATGATGTACATCTGGGCAAATATCTGGCAACGTACAGAAACAGGGTATTAGATTCGAAAGCACATAATGAAATTGATCATTTCGAAATACCAAAAGATGGTTTTGTACTTCAGCCAAACACACTTTACCTGGGAGTAACCCTAGAATATACGGAAACTCACAGACATGTGCCTTTTCTGGAAGGAAAATCTAGTACCGGCCGCCTAGGAATTGACATTCATGCTACCGCAGGAAAGGGCGATGTAGGGTTTTGCAATACCTGGACTCTGGAAATTTCATGCGCCCAGCCTGTAAAGATTTATGCTGGAATGCCTATTGGTCAATTGATCTACTTTGTTGTTGAAGGAGATATAGAAACCATGTACAATACCAAAGCAAATGCTAAATACAATAATAAAACTACCAAGCCTGTAGAAAGCATGATGTGGAAGAATGCATTCTAAGATCTAAGTACCAAATAATTCGTATATTATAAATAGTTGAGCCTCAATTTTTTGCAATTGAGGCTTAGCACTTTAATTATCCTTCAATTCCTAAACCTGTTCATCATGTTTTACCCTGAAGCTCATATCTTTCAAAATCATCTTGCAAACTGTCACTAAAGAATATTATGAAAAAATACGTTATTCTACTATTTTTTGTCATCGCATCTATAATTGTACTGGGATTTGTCAGAGATGATGAACCCTTGAAAAAAATAATCCAGCAGATTGAAAAATATCGGTTACAGTATCCTCAGGAAAAAATTCACCTTCATATGGATAAGCCATATTATGCAATTGGGGATAATATATGGTTCAAGGCCTATGTAGTAACTGCTGAAAAGAATGAGCTATCAGACTTAAGTAAAATTCTATATGTTGAACTAATCAATGATAAAGATTCTGTGAAGCAATCACTAGCGTTGCCTTTAGAAATGGGGCTTGCCTGGGGTGATTTTTCACTTACCGACTCTTTAAAAGAGGGAAATTATAGGATTAGGGCCTATACTAACTGGATGCGAAATTTTGGTGAGGAATACTTTTTTGACAAAACCTTTACTGTTGGTAATTCTATCGCTAATACCGTAATAACTCAGGTAGATTATACCTACAGTAAAGATGTAAAAGGGCAAAAAGTGATGGCGAGTTTAAACTATGCCGATATGGCTGGTAAGCCTTTAATCAATAAGGAGGTTACTTATCAGGTGGTATTAGATTTCAGAACCATCCTGAAAGGAAATGGCATAACCGATTCGAAAGGTAATTTACTGATCAGCTTTGTCAATAATCAGCCATTTATATTGAAATCAGGAAAGATCCTGACCACAATCCGCTTGGATGAGAAAATCAGTGCCAGCAAAAATTTTCCGGTAAAATCGACTTCAAATGAAACCGATGTGAAATTTTTTCCTGAAGGTGGCGACATGATCAATGGCATCAGTACCCGGGTTGCCTTTAAAGCACTTGGATCTGATGGACTTGGAATTGCTGTGAGCGGTTACATCTCTGACCAAAATAATGTCAGGATGAGCGAATTTCAATCGGAACATGCGGGTATGGGTTCTTTTAAAATAAAACCAATCTCATCAAGCACCTATACTGCATATATCACCTTTAAAGATGGCTCAGAAAAAGCAATTCCTCTGCCTAAAGTTAAAACCCAGGGCTATGTATTAACTGCCGATAATACAGACCCCAATGAACTCAAAATAATAATTTCAACAACAGAACTAGATCAACCAGATTCAGAACTCACACTAGTAGCACAAACAAACGGACAAGTGCAATTTGTATCAAAGAATAAGATGAATAGCCGAACTTTCAACGCGTCTATTCCCAAATCACGTTTCCCAACAGGTATTCTTCAGTTAACCCTGTTTTCTCCTAAAAATGAGCCGGTTGCAGAGCGCCTAGTATTCATCAATCACTCTGATTTTCTTAAAATAAATGTAAGTACTGATAAGGCTGAGTTCCAAAAAAGAGAAAAAGTAAAGCTCATGCTGGATGTTAGTGATCCTAAAGGTAAACCTACGCTTGGCAGTTTTTCAATTGCAATAGTTGATGAAACAAAAGTTCCGGTTGATGAGGCAAGTGAAACGAGTATTATTTCGAATCTATTACTCAGCTCAGATCTGAAGGGTTTTATTGAACAAGCCAATTACTATTTCACCGATACGAGTGAAGCTAAAGTAAGACAGCTCGATAATCTGTTATTAACACAAGGATGGCGTCGCTTTGAATGGAAAAATATCTTGTCAAACAACTATCCAACATTAGTATATGGACCGGAAAGAAGCATGCAGGTTAGCGGAAAAGTAACTTCACTAAATGGAAAACCTGTTATTGGTGGCAAGGTTACGTTATTTTCATCTTCAGGAACGTCAATTTTGTTAGATACGCTAACAGATATGAATGGATTGTTTCGATTTGACAATCTCTATTTTAATGACAGCACAAAATTCATAGTTCAGGCCCGGAATGAAAGAGATAAGAAAAATGTAGAGATATATCTTGACCGAATACCGGCGCAGCTAGTAACAAAAAACAAGAATGAGGCCATGCTCGAGGTTAATGTAAATAAATCGATGTTTGCCTACCTTAAGAATAGCCGTGCTCAATATGATGATCTTAAAAGAAACGGAATGATTGTTAGGAATATCCTTCTAGATGAGGTTAAGGTAGTAGACACAAAAGTAGAAGCAAAAAACTCATCCAATTTAAATGGAGCAGGTAGAGCCGACGCAATAATTAAGGCTGAACAGCTTCAGAACTGCTTTGATATTGCCCAATGTATTCAGGGCAGAATTGCAGGAATCATGGTGATGAATGGTATTGTTTACTCCATGAGAAGCATGAATTCTCTCTCTGGCCCAATTCCAATGCAATTGGTTCTGGATGGGGCCTTTTTGGAACCAGACTTTCTTTCATCCATAAATCCAAACGATGTAGAAACCATTGAGATATTAAAAAGCGGTGCAAATACCGCAATTTACGGAAGCCGTGGCGGTGGCGGTGTAATTATAATAACCACTAAACGAGGAGAAAATAATAGAGGTTATAAAAATTATGCTCCGGGAATTGCAGGTTATAATCCGAAAGGTTATTACAAAGGGCGTGAGTTCTACTCACCAAATTATGATGATCCGAAAATTAATTCAAAGATTGCCGACCTCCGAACCACCATTTATTGGAATCCGAATGTGATCAGCGACTCGACTGGAAAAGCAAGTGTGGAATTCTATAATTCGGATGGAACGGGAAATTACAAAGCTATTGTTGAGGGAATCAATATAGATGGAACAATAGGTAGACAACTATTCAGATACAGCGTTAAATAAATATGAATACAATAAAGGTTAATATAAAAGATAAAATTGCTGTTCTGTCAATGAACCGCGGTAAATCGAATGCTATCAATGCAGAAATGGTTACTGAACTTCATCAAATGGTCAGAAACATAGAAAATGACGATTCGATTGCGGGATTAATTTTGACAGGAAAGGATGGTTTTTTCTCTGCCGGCCTCGACCTTATTGAGCTTTATAATTACGATGAGGAAACAATAAAAAAGTTCTGGATCGACTTTTTAGATCTAATAACTACATTGGTTTCATTCAAAAAACCAATGATAGCTGCCATCAGCGGACATAGCCCTGCAGGTGGTTGCGTGCTTGCCCTTTGCTGTGATTATAGAATAATGGCCGAAGGTAAATTCATCATCGGACTGAACGAAGTTCCAATTGGAATTATCATTCCGGAAAGTATTTTTCATTTGTATTCATTCTGGCTTGGTCAGGCAAATGCTTATCGCTTTTTGCTTGAAGGAAAGCTAATGCATACACAGCAAGCATTAAGCACCGGTTTGATCGATGAGGTGGTGAACCCAGAAAGTATTTTGCATGCTGCTGAGCGTAAAATGCTTACTTACATTAAATTAGAACGTAATGCATGGCAGCAAAGTAAAAAGAATATGCGTGCAGAGTTATTAAAAAAGGTAAGTGCAGATCCAACAGAAATGATCAGTCCTATGCTTGCACAGTGGTGGTCGGCTTCAACCCGATCAATTCTTAAAACAATCATTCAAAATCTTCAACAAAAACCGGACTGATATGTATAATGAACCCATGTTACGTGATGATGCCCTGAGTGGCAAAACAATACTAATTACAGGCGGAGGAACCGGTCTTGGGAGAGCAATGAGCACTTACTTTCTAAAGCTTGGGGCAAATGTTGTGATCACCAGCAGAAAGATGGATGTGCTCCTTAAAACTGCTGCTGAAATGGAACAAGAAGCTACTGCAAGCAATAAAGGAGGAGCAAAAGTGTTGGCGGTTCAATGTGACGTACGTAAACCTGAAGAAGTTGATGAAGTTTTAAGAAAAACATTAGAAACTTTTGGTCAGGTACACGGACTCTTAAACAATGCAGCCGGCAACTTCATTTCACCTACTGAACGCCTTTCAGCCAATGCCTTTTCTACGATCATCGATATTGTATTAAAAGGTACTGCAAATTGTACCATGGCAATAGGTAAACATTGGATCAAAGAAAAACAGGCAGGAACAATATTAAATATAGTTACCACCTATGCATTTACAGGTTCGGGATATGTAGTTCCATCGGCCTGTGCAAAAGGAGGTGTTCTAGCCATGACCCGATCTCTAGCAGCTGAATGGGGTAAATATGGAATCAGAAATAATGCCATTGCACCCGGACCATTCCCAACAAAAGGAGCCTGGGACAGGCTACTTCCAGGAGACATGGCTAAAAAATTCGATGTCAAAAACAGGGTTCCACTAAAACGTGTTGGAGAACATCAGGAACTTGCTAATCTGGCTGCATTCTTGATGTCCGATTTTTCAGGATACATTAATGGAGAAGTAATTACCATAGATGGAGGAGAATGGCTACAGGGAGCAGGTCAGTTTAATGGTCTTGAGGCCATTACACCTGAGATGTGGGATATGCTAGAAATGATGACCCGATCGGCAAAAAGAAGTTAATTTTAATTAGAATTATATGCAAAAGCGTATAAATATTTCATCGGGAACCCCCTGGGAAGACAAAGTAGGATATTGTAGAGCAGTACGTATTGGAAACACCATTGAAGTTTCGGGAACGACATCTTTTGCTGGAGATTCTCTAATTGGAAAAAATGACCTGTATTCGCAGACGAAATTTATTATTCTTAAAATAGAAAAGGCCTTGCAGAATGCCGGCGCTGAATTAACTGATGTAGTTCGCACCCGCATGTATGTAACTGATATTAGTAAATGGGAGGAAGCTGCAAAAGCGCATGCTGAATTTTTTATTGCAATTAAACCTGTTACTACCCTGGTTGAGGTTAGCCGCCTTATAGACCCTGATATGCTAATTGAAATAGAAGCATCTGCAGTGATTCAATAATATTCTCAAAATAAAATAATCAACCCGTAATCGATATCCATTCTGTATTTTTGTAAAATGGGAACACAGGTACAGGAAGAAACACTAACGCTTGAAGAAGTTTTAGCGGCGTTAAAAGTTAACCATCGCCTGATTCTGTGGAATGATGACACGAACACCTTTGAACATGTGATCAACTGCCTGATGAAATATCTTGATTATAGTGAGAAACAAGCTGAACGCATTGCATGGACCGTACATAATGATGGCAAATGCACCGTTTTAGAAGGTTCTTTCACAGAAGTAGAAGTTTATCGTAAAATCTTACAACAGGAAGGCCTTAGTGTTACTGTTGACTAGATCTAAAACCACCTATTTACGGTTCTTCTCTAGCAAATGAACGAGACCCTCATCATTGAGGGTATAAACATCCGCTCCGGCACTAATATAAACCATAAACTGCCGGCTTGTAGCTTCCATCCAGAGCTTATTTTCTTTCCCATCAATCGTAAATGTAAGATTGTTAATGCCGAGTTTACTCAGGCTAGACGCGTAAGCATTATTTTTTTGAAAATAGTCTTTCTGAAGATAATAGGCATACCACAGATGTTTCTTTTGCTCCTCGCTATATGGAATTGAAAAAGGAGTTTCAGACAATCCGGCATCTTTTTTACTGAAAAAAAGATAGGCCCAGCGCTCTGGAAAATGCATATTGATCACTCCCTGTGGAGACCATACCCAGTTATGCTCTGGAAGATTTTTGCCATTGGTATCTTTCTTCTTCACATATTTTCCGTCTTTTACTTCGGTATCCCATTCAACTCTTGAAAAATTAATCCGCCAGTAATCACCATCAAGAGGAATTTTAGGACTATTTCCAATCGTTAACGCCGAGAATGGAATAAATATCTCTGTAGTCCAGCCCTTATCACTATCAGATGGATCATTAAGTGTCCCTTGTATATCTACCGCCCACTTCATTCCTGGCGCATTATACACAATCATAGCTCCACTACCATTTCGATAAGGCTTTGGCATGAATAAATCAAACATGGTATTTTGTGCATTGACTTCAAACTCATAATACCGATGGGTATCATTATCAGGGTCTATAAAAATTTCAAAATCATTATCATAAAATACAATATCGTCATAATTTTTAAGATAGGCCCAAACATGCGGATCGAGTAATTCGGCTGCAATATAGAGCCCCTTATCATCCCAAGTCATTTTAGCACGGGTATTCCATGTTGGCGCCACCCTTTTATCTCCTTCAATATCCTTAAAGTACTCTGTCCAGGGCACATTCTGCCAAACGGCATCATTTAATTTTCCATCAACCACTGGAGCTATAGGGTTAAAAACAACCGTATACTGCCTTGGAGTAGACAAAAGATCCTCTTTATTAGAAAATTTTGATTGCGCAAAACCCAAAAAATTATTGAGTAATAAAAAGAAACACAGAAAAGATAAATTCTGTATGTTTACTTGAAATTTTGATTTAAATAACATGGCTTACACTAATAATTAGAGATGGAAAATAAGAAGAATTATTGAAAAAATATGAAGACAAAACTATCATTGCCAAGTAAAAAGAATTATACCATCCATATTGCTATTTCTCTTTTTGGAGCTTTTTAATATCTTCGTTTTAATAACCAAACATTAACTAACCAAATAATTTCATGAAAAAAATTATAATTCTATTTTCCTGTTGCCTTATACTTTCGCAGAACCTCATTTATGCACAAAGTAAAGATCCTATTGTACAGGGAATTATAAAAGAAGCAAGTGAAAACTCACAATTAAAAAAACTTGCTCAAGAGCTAACTGATGGCATTGGCCCAAGGCTTGTTGGAACACCACAGATGAAGCAGGCTCATGATTGGGCGGTTTCAAAATACCAAAGTTGGGGCATATCTGCAAAGAATGAACAATGGGGCGAGTGGCGTGGATGGGAACGAGGAATTACCCATATAGACCTAATGCATCCAAGGGTAGAATCGTTGGAAGGAATGCAGTTGGCCTGGAGTCCATCAACGTCTGGTAAAGCAGTTACAGCTGAAACAATTATACTGGCAGATGTTGCCGATTCAACTGCTTTTCAAAACTGGCTTCCAGCTGTAAAGGGAAAGTTTGTGATGATATCTATGCAGCAGCCAACAGGCAGAGATGATAAAAACTGGGAAGAATTTGCGACCAAAGAATCATTTGAAAAAATGAAAATTGAACGCTCCAAGGCAAGTGCAGATTGGAGAACTAGAATGAGCAAAACCGGATTAAATTCAAAAAATCTTGCATTGGCCCTTGAAAGCGCAGGTGCAGTAGGCATCATTGCCTCCAATTGGTCGGCAGGCTTTGGTGTCAATAAAATATTTAGTGCACAAAGTACAAAGATCCCTACCGTAGATATTTCATTAGAAGATTATGGAATGTTATACCGTTTAACTGAAACAGGCATAAAACCTAAGATCAGTATACGTGCAGATTCAAAAGATCTGGGCATGGTACCTACATTCAATACAATAGCCGAGATCAAGGGAACTGAAAAACCAGAAGAATATGTAATCCTTTCAGCCCACTTTGATTCATGGGATGGCGGAACAGGAGCTACAGATAATGCAACTGGAACAATCACTATGCTTGAAGCGATGAGAATATTGAAAAAAATGTATCCTAATCCCAAAAGAACGATCCTTGTTGGTCATTGGGGCAGTGAAGAGCAAGGCTTGAACGGTTCAAGAGCATTCGTTGCAGATCATCCGGAGATTGTTAAAAATATTCAGGCTGTATTCAATCAGGACAATGGAACCGGCAGGGTGGTTGATCTTTCGGGACAAGGATTTTTACATGCCTATGAATACCTGAACAGATGGCTAAATCCAGTACCTAGCAACATCCGCTCAGAGATCAAAACAAGCTTTCCTGGAACTCCAGGTGGTGGCGGATCTGACTATGCCTCCTTTGTTGCTGCAGGTGCTCCGGCATTCTCTTTAAGCTCATTAAGCTGGGCTTATGGAACCTATACTTGGCATACCAACCGTGATACATACGATAAAATTGTATTTGATGATGTACAGAACAATGCCATTCTAACTGCAATATTAGCCTATATGGCCAGTGAAGATCCGGCAAAATCATCTAACGTAAAAAGCATTTTACCGATTAACTCACGTACCGGTGAACCGATGAGCTGGCCAGCTGTACGTCAGCCAACTCGTAAAGGTGGTGTGAACTAGTTTTTAAACGATGACAGGGTTCATAACCCTGAGGTCCCGGGTTCAAATCCCGGTCTCGCTACATGAAAATCAAGGACTTACGTTAAATCGTGGGTCCTTTTCTGTTTCTGCGTGAGGTTTG
>Ga0222712_10001137_pt1 | contig 34046 bp, 28 predicted proteins | sample C33_657DmetaG_FD_165043 | JGI IMG/M metagenome (GOLD analysis project Ga0222712, IMG submission 165043) | Estuarine water microbial communities from San Francisco Bay, California, United States - C33_657D | ecosystem: Environmental > Aquatic > Marine > Unclassified | place: USA: California...
ATGACCACGGTATAGTTTCCTGTATCTGCTATTGTAAATGGTGTTCTGGACATCGCAGCCGTCGTTTGACCAATTGGATTACCATTCAATCTCCAACTATAGCCCGTCACATTCTGTGCGACGATACTCATACTGAAGTTGGCGTTGATACAGCCGTAAGAGAATACTGGTGGCTGGGTTGTAACAATAATCTTTCTAACTACCGCTCCGAGAACCGCAGCACTCGTATCGGCTTTACAGGTCGTAGCGCCTGCATTATTCGATAGGGCTACGAGTCTATACATACCACTATCAGACATGGTAGCTGGGCTACCGCCTTTCGTATAAGTCTGCACGTTACCATTTGGAGATATAGCTACTCCATTTCGCAACCACTGATAGCTCGCAGCATTGCTTGCTGCACCAGTGATATTTATAAACTGGTCTTCACAAACTTGGAAGGCTGTAGGAGGTGTCGTAATCGCAGCTAAGGTAGTCACTGCTAATGTGTTGTTTGTACTCGTCACACTCGGACATGGCGTATTTCCTGTTATCACTACACTATAGACACCCACATCCGCAGGCTGAGTGTTAGTTATACTATAGCTGGCCGTGGTGCCTCCCGTGCCTGTCGATACATTGCTCGCTCCTTTTCTCCACTGGTAGCCTGTCACATTCTGGGCTACTATACTCGTATTGAATGCTGAGTTTTGACATACAAATGTATTGGCCAATGGTTGTGTCGAAATTTGAATTTTTCTGACTACAGCACCTAGAACGGCCACAGACGTATCTGCTTTACAGGTCGTCGCTCCTGCAGGATTGGATAAGGCCACCAATCTATACATACCACTATCAGACATAGTAGCAGGGCTACCACCTTTGGTATAGGTCTGTACATTTCCGTTTGGAGATATAGCGACTCCATTTCTCAACCACTGATAGCTCGCTACATTACTAGCTGCACCAGTGATACTGATAGACTGGTCTTCACAAACCTGGAAGGCTGTAGGAGGAGTCGCAATCGCTGCAAGTGTTGTCACTTCTAGAGTATCATTCGTAGAGTATACATTAGGACAAGGTGCTAGACCTTTGACCAAAACTCGATACACTCCAGCATCGCTTGGCTGCGCACTTGTAATAGTATTAAATGTAGCATTGGTCGCTGCAGAAATAGTCGTCGTATTTTTCTCCCACTCATAACCGCTCGTATTGCTCGCTGCTACACTCGCTGTAAATGGTGAGTTCTGACAGACAAAGGTCTTAGCCAATGGCTGGGCTGTTATATTGACAGGCAAATTGATTTTTATCACTCCCGTATTCACGGTAGTTGTATCATTCGTACAACCCGCAGGTGAGTATACAACTAATCGGTATTCACCCGAATCTGATTGTGTATTCGCTTTGACATTCAATGAATCTGTAGTAGCTCCACTTATTGGACTACCGTTTTTCAACCATTGGAAGCTTAATGCTCCTGTATGATTCGCTTTCAATGTCACTGAATCTCCGATACATAGCGTCGTCAATGCAGCAGGATCCGCTACAATAAGGGCTGGTGGTAAAACTCGAACTCTCACTGTATCACTGTTTTTCGCAGGACATGGCGTCTGAGGGATATAGCTGATAAAGTATCTACCTGAATCAGCATAAACAGAACTTGATATACATAACGTGTTATTTGTACCTGTATTCGCACCTGTAAGTTGTGTCCAAACTCGAGAACTATCATTCATAGCCGCAGCACTCAGACAGAATGGTGCTCCTACACAGACAGTAGTATCTTTTGGTTGAGTAGTAATCGCAATAGGAAGTCTTACTTTCACTATAGAAGAAGCAGACGTTCTTGTACCACAAGGAGTTCCTGTAGATATTTCCACTTCATAGGCACCTGAATCTGCTTGAGTCGCATTGACAATTGTCAAACATGGAGTACCTGCGGATGCATTTCCACCTGTACTTATATTCAAGCCATTCTTCTTCCACTGATAAGTCATAGGAGAGGTAGACGCAGCCGATACACATAATTTCAAAGTGTCTCCCTGACAGAAAGCCTTAAATGCATCTGGCTGGGTGGTGATAGTTACCGTGTCCTTGACGTTTAAGGTAAGGCTGTCTATACGAGTACATCCATTCGGAAAAGTAGCTGTTACAAAATATTTAATAGTATCCACAGGTCTAGCATAAACAGTATCGCTGTTAGCACCAGTATAAGGTATACTAGCAATAGTGTTTGTAAATAGACTAGTAGTAGGTGACCAAGTAATTGGAGCACCATCTTCAAATCTTAATGTCATATTAGGTCTAAATGAGGCTGATGAAGACGTACCACCTGCAGTTGGTGAAGCCATATCTGCCATAGATAAGTTATCAGCTTGTCTTCGCATAGAAGCGACAAATGACGTAGCACTATATTCAAAATTACTAGCCGTAGAGGTAGCAGCCGTTGGATTTTCACTCCAAGAAGTAAATACAACTATATTAGATGTCCCATCCCAAAGGAAATTATCACTCACTGCTGAACCTAATGGAGTAGCAGGCTTCGTACCAAATGTGAATGTATTTACACCAACCGTTGGCGTATAGGCAGCTAGAGCAGCATTCGCTTCATATACTCTTGTCAAGGTAGCAGGATTAATGTCTACAACTGTAGTGAAATCAGTTAAAGTAGTATGACCTACATACATCTGCATCCCTTCATAAGTAGTGCCTGATGTGGTGGCCGTCATAGAAATAGCTTTAAGTGTTCTAGGCGTACCTCCCGAAGGTAATTCAGAAGCCCTAATAATGAATTGAGACTTAGTACCGCCCCAACCTCCCATAAAAGGAGACTGACCAGCGCCTGCACCAGCTGTAGTAGCTGTACCTAGCACATGGTCTGTCATTCTGAAACCTAAAGCATCCAGTTGTTGAATTGTCCCATTACATATATCAACACTAGGTGTGGCAGGTGTTCTAGTAATTACAGGAGGTATTGCTTTTACTTTAAAGGTAAAAGTATCTCGATTCACACACTGTTGTCCACTTGTCTGCGTTCCAGTCAGTATATAAGAATAAGTCCCTGGATTCGGCTCACTAAACGTATAGCCTGTCGCACCGGTACCCGTAATATTCGTATTCGGTGTCCAAACATAAGTATTATAAGTAGAAAGTGGAGAAGGGGCTGTCAATGTGACAGGAGTTGTAGATCCTAAAGAGCATACTGAATCTATTTTTCTAGAAAGTGTAATGGCAGGTGGGGGTATAAATAAAACAGAATCAGTCACTGGACCTCCCCAGCATCCTTCCTCTGTTTTTAGGTTGAAGAAGTTGTATCTTGTAAATCCAGTAGTGCCAGTTGCTGTTCTACCTGCAGTGACAGATAGTGATCCCGTAGCAGTACTATATGGGAAGGCTGTTCCTACGTTACCATGCGCTAAGCTAGCTCCTGATATAGCAGTTATCACTAAATCATAGCCTGTACCAGGCTGAACTAAAATACCCAAAGGAATAGTGACAGGAGTAGATGTAGCTGCCGTTGTAGCTGCTGTACCTCCTGTATTATAACTGAATGGAATATTATTTACACTTCCTAATGGGGTTCCGAAATTATCTCTTAATTCTACCGATAATGTTCCCGAAGAGTTTGGTGCTCCAAATGGATAAATATCTGCATGGGTCAAAATCAATTTCTTTGTCACATTCATTCTAATTCCTTGTTGTAATGTTGCGTTACCGAATGTAGAAGAAGTGAATGGATTAGCGCTGTCAATTAATGATGTAAACTGTCTTACATAAAATTTAGTATTAGCGCTCACTGGAGGCGTCGTAAAACTAGAACCTACTCCTAATACTTCAAAACTGGTAGGTGAAGCATACCATCTCAAGATATCACTAGCTGGAGTAGCAGTAGCTCTCAATATACCCGCTTGAGCCCCGCAAACAGTATCATCTACAATAGCCGTCGGAGTTGGATTATTATAGCTTATGGTATGGGTAGTAGAATCTTTTGCACCGAAAGGATCCGTCACGACCACACGAATAGATCGTGCACCTGTAGCGCCAGTAGGATTAAATAAAATAGTATCATTATTTAATGAACCTACAGCTGTAAAATTACCACCTGTACCACCGACGACAAACCAATTATATGTATATGGAGTACATGCTCCAGTGGTATTGGTCGATAATCTCAACTGGTCACCAAAACAGGCACTAGAAGGTCCAGCGATAGAAGAAGTAGCTAGAGGCGGAACAGCATTTGTAATGGTATCTTTAAGAGAATCAATACAAACTCCATTAGTCATTCTTATGGTGTATATTGTTGATGCTGCCGGTAAAGCGTGAATTAATGGATTATTAGTCCCTAGTACAGTAACCCCAGTTTGATTGGATTTCCATGACAATTTAGTAAAATTGGTATCAGCAAGACCTACCACATTTATTTCATAATCTTCTGTTTCACCCCAATTGCCAGCCGCCACATGGCAACCATCAATAGCACTAGCAGCAGACTCTCTTGATGAAATCCTCATCCTCGTCTTACCACTAGATGCATTTGCAGGAATGGTAATATTAATAGTAGCAGCTGTACTGATAGTTGCACCTGAAACATTGTCGGCAACTACATATTTTTCACTTGCATCTAAAAAGTCTCCATCTCTATTCCAGTCAAAGAAAGCTGTTGTAGAATGCGTCCAACCGCCACCGCCACCGCACTGCTCTATCCCTACGGATAGTGGGTAGGTAGCGCCTGCATTCACAGAAGGCACTGGCACTGCGGAACCTACAAAATTAGAATATCTATCCGCAATCCCTGTCGCTGTGCCCTGAGAGCCAGTTAATGAAGCACATGCAGAAGTATTACTTATTGTTACAAACACGACAGAATCTATATCTTCGTCTCCTGTATTACTTGCTGAAGACGCACAATGTGAAGGAATGGTAGCAGCAGGGTTTGGTATAAATACGGAATGTGTTACATTAGTTCCAATACAAACAGGATTAGGAACTGCCGTTATGAATCCTCCGCCCGTAAACGGATTCGCTTGCACACTAAATTTAATCGTATCTACTGCACTACAACCAGACCCTGTATCTTTCGCATTGACGTAAAGCTGATAGTTACCCCCAATCAAAGGTGTGAAGGTATGATTTCCGTTTGTAGTTACAACAGGCGAACCTATACCTGAATTAGGATCATTGGATGTCCAAGTAAAAGTATCAAATGATTTTGTGATACTTGGCATTTGTACGTTTACAGCCGTTAAATTAACTGGTGAACCAGAGCACACTCTAATCGTGTCTCTGACACCATTAGCTCTCGCTAGGATAGAATCCGATGTATTTACTGTCAAAGTAATCGGTACTCTAGGGCTCCAGCAGCCCGCTGGGCTCTGAACAGATACAAACATGGTCGTGGTAGAACCAACAGTACTGGTATATATTGTATCTAGACCTATCTGAAGCGGTGTGGTAGCTGCCATCGATGCATACCACGCAATATTTGGTGTTGTGTATCCATTAGAATCTCTCACCTTAAAGGCAGTAGGAGGTACCCCTGCTCCACATTGGAAGGAATTGAATACTCGAAGACGCTTAGGCAAAGTATCAACATTGATACTCACTGAATCATTGAATTGGCAGCCATTTACATCCGTTACGGTTACCTTATATTTAGAAATAGGTGTGGTCGAAGGGAAAGGGAAGATCGTCTGCGCAGTACCTAGGCCAGAAGGAGACCATGTATAGCCTGTTGTAGGATTAACAGATGGACCTTTATTGCCATTGATTCTAAAATTAGGTCTAGAACTAGCTGTACCAATACTTGAGGTTGTCTGTCCTAACATAGCTGCCATACTCAAGTTATCTGCTTGTGACTTCCTAGAAGCCACGAAAGAAGTTGTGCTAAATTCACAATTGGAACCTGTCGATGTGGCTGCTGATGGATTTTCACTCCAAGAAAAACATAGAACTAAATTGGAAGTACCATTCCAAACAAAAGAAGAGCTCACTGCACTTCCTAGTGGTATGGTAGGAGTAGTACCGACCGAGAAAACATTCCAGCTACTTGCTGTAGGGGTGTAAGCTGCATCTGCTGCTGTAGCTTCGTAAACTTTAGTCATAGCAGAAGTATCTACAAATGCAGTAGATAAATCAGCTTGCGCAGTATTTCCCATCCATATTTGAAAACCTTCATAAGTAGTTCCAGAGGTAGTTGGAAATAATTCTATAGAATTAATATTTCCGGCGGCTAAACCTTGCGCCTGCAATTCACTTGCACGTATGATAAATTGAGTCTTAGTACCACCCCAACCTCCCATAAATGGAGACTGTCCGGTTCCTTGTCCCGCGGTAGTAGCTGTTCCAACTGACGCTGCAGCTGTAAGAATAAGGTTTGCTTTTATGGTATCCGCATCACCACTACAAATAGGATTTTTAGCGACATCAAAAGTGATAATAGGCGCTACATCAATGATAAATCTATAAGGCGAAGTGGCATTGGTCAAACCAGCCGTAGCTGCAATATTTACAGAACCAGGACACGATGTCGAAGGAATTAATGTAGCAGCATTGATCGAAACATTTGGAGTACCTACATTGTCTTGCGCTGCGAAGAAATAAGTTATAGTATCGTTGACCACTGGGGCTGCCGCAAATTTAGTCCAGTCATAGGTAAAGGTAAAAGGCGAAGAGGTATTACTTGCCTCCACCCATTTCCAACCTGGTGCAGCACTTGTATTGGCAGATACAAAAGTATCTGGATCAGTCGTTTTTCTATAATATAACCTAGGTCTAGTGCCTGTGGTAGTATTCACACCAGTGAAATCTGCAATTTCAGCACTGATAGTGACTGCTGTATTGGTGCAGTTCACATTACCTCTCGGCGTAAATGTGATGGTAGGACCAGATAAATCAATAGCTGTACCAGAAAACTGTAACGCTCCTCTATCATAGTTGGCTCCGCGCGATGAACCTGCTAAATCTATGGCTGTAGCGGCTATAAACTCACCCGAGCTTTCAGATAATGAGGACCCTGTAGGAGTAAACGCATTAGGTACACTACCATGGGCAGTAGCCAGTATATCCTCATTGAAGGTACTCGCTTCTCCCTGCATAAACTGCTTATAAACACTACATGAACTGTTAAACGATGCCTGGGTTTCAAAACTACCAACAGGATTGGTAGCAGAACTATTAATATAATGTGCATTAACAAGTGAAGCTGCTGTCGTACCCTCAGCGTAAATATAATTGTTGTTATTTGTATTGATAGAATAGGTATTATTATTTCCTGAGAAATTAGCTGGTCTCGTGCCAGCTGTACCTGTGGTGGTTCTTCTAACAGCTATAAAACTACCTCCTGTAGCGCCAGGAGTGCCTTTGATATTGATAATATTATTTTTCAAAGAAGTAATACCTGTATTAAAAGAAACACCCGAACCTCCAAATGCAGTTCCAGAAGAACTTATTGGAGCGATTCTACCATACTGGATAGTGTTATTGATCAAGTTTAGAGTCCCTGAAGAACTATTTGATATTCCTGATAATGCTTCTACATTGCTAGAGTTCAAATTGTATAGTTCTCCTATAAAATTATTAAATATATTGATAGTTCCTGTACTCTGATGTCTAATCCCATGCACAAAGGCAGTTGCTTGCGCTGTGCCATTGTTTGCCAAACTAAGACTATCTATTACATTATTATAAATATTCATAGGTGTATATGTAGTAGAATGGTTTAGCGGAGCCAATCCATAGACATTACCTCCACCCGTACTCGTCAAAGTCATAGATATCTTGCGAATCGTATTATTATATACGCTATCATTAAAACCCAATATACTAATACCACCTATTAAATTAGCTGTAGAACTAGATGGCTGAGAATAATTCAAATTACTAATTATATTATTATACACCTTAGCATATCCTCCAGCTAAAGTTGTTTGTGTATTTTGATTTACAATGCCATACATTGTAGATGATGAGGTTGTAGTGGGTGTAGTAGGTGGGGTATATCTTATGCTATCAATTAGGTTATTATAGATTTCATTTATATAATTACCATTGGTAAAGATACCATAAGTAGTACCGCTTACTCCATTTCTTGTGAAGTTTTTAAACACATTATCCTTGATAATATTTTTTTGTCCGATATATCCATTAGTGAGAGTATACAAAAATTGGCCAGTTCCAATTATTGTTTGTCCAATCATCATATTACTATCCACAATATTCAATGAAGGTAGATTTGTATTGGCAGAAGCAATAATGGATCTTGCACCTGCAGAAATAAATGTATTAGAATTAGACGAAGTAGGCGTAATCAAGGTTGTATTATGAAATCCGATAAACAATTTATTTTTCCGAGTTATGGCAGTAGAAGTAGAAGGTCTGTTATCACCAAATGCATCGAGTATATTAGCGAATGCGATTAAGGTGTTCGTACCACTGGCATTTCTTTTAAAAGTAACTTCATTATTATAAACTCTTCCGTATCCGCCACAATTTTGATTAAACACTCCATAACAAGTGGTACTTTGCATACTATCAATATCTAAAATATTATTGAACACATCAAGAGTATCGACTCCGAATAGGTTAACCCCAGCATGCTGAACTGAAGTACCGCCTATTCTTCTGAAATTAGAATTGGATACAACGACATTTCTGACAGTACCTTCGCCATTATATCTAAATGTACTTAAATTGTCATATGATCCTTTAATCATAATATGAGACATACCATTATTAAAGGTACAGTTATTTATAGTAAAGTCTCGATGTATATCGCCATTAGCTGACCAAATCAAATTGGTAGTAGCACTATAAAGAGTGTTAACAGCATAGATGACATATTGATTGGAAGAAGCAAAATCATTCATATTAAATGTACATCCTGTAATTTGTATATTTTGGCAGCCATCCATAGCTCCTGTCGTCCCAGCCAGATTATGAAATGCAATCGCATTCTCCATACCGGAAGCATTGTTAGTATTGGCAGCATTTTCATTAAATGTCATACTGGTAAAGCGAACAAAGTCAGTACCCCTTACTACAAATATGGCATCGTTGGAGCCATAGGTAGTAGATGTGCCAAAAGTAATGGCTGTACCCGTTCGTGTCCCACCTGTATAGGCATTGATGGTACCTCCATTAAAGGTCAGTGTATTGGTAGAACTCATAGACGCATTGAGCGCAGCACTTCCTAGCTGATAGCCAAGAGTAGGCGCTGTTTGTGTTGCGGTGAAATTCACCGTCAATGCACCATTGAGACCATATTGATTCAAAGAATCGATCAATACACCTAAATTAGCAAAGGTGCCATTTGGTATACTGATCGTGCCAGAATACTGTGCCGTCAGACTATTCTGCATATTGGCTAAAGCCACAAAAGCTAGTAAAAAGAATTTAGAATAGCTGTGGTTTTTATTTTTCTTATCTGCAGAAGAAAGGAGTAAATTGTTAACCATAAAGAATTTTTTAAATTTTATTTTTTTGATTTACGATCTAAATACTATACAAAGTTAATATAAAGTTAATATAAAGATGGTGTAAATTTAATAAAACGAGGTGTAAAAAAAATAGATTTTTAGAGATTTTTCGTGAATGGCCTGTGTTAAAGACTAAAAACTACTCATTTTAAGCAATTTAAATCTGTACCAAAGAAAAATTTATCTATTTGAAACACCTTAAATGAGATATAGTTAACTAATCCGTTTTAGTTTTTTTTCATATCAACTTTCCCAATTGCTTAATTTTGAGGTCTATGCACTGGAAAGAAGACTATTTACATTTTGTCTGGAAGTATCAGTTATTTGATTCAAAAAACCTTACTACCACTCTTGGGGATTCAATTTCTGTGTTGAAAACTGGATTACCAAATACTGGACAAGGACCTGATTTTACCCATGCTTCTGTAAAAATAGGTTCAGAAATATTTCATGGCCATGTCGAGATACATATTGATAATAAAGAATGGTATAATCACAAACACCACCAAGACAGCTATTACGACAATGTGATACTTCATGTAGTTTTAAATCAAACTGCAGAATTGCATACCCTGACTTCCAAGAATCAAGCGATTCCTATTTTATGTTTGGATAGTCATATTTCTTATCAAACTATTCAGCACTTAGAATCTTTAATGCATGCGAAAAAGAACATCGCCTGTAAAGACATATTTCAGTTGCCACCCAATATCATTATAGAGCAATTTAAATCGAGGCTTTTAATAGAGCGAATCTTGCGGAAATCCCATTTTCTCCAAGAAATTATTAAGGCAAACCTATACCATTATGAGAATTCATTTTATCAAGCTATGCTATACGGATTTGGTATCAAGGAGAATAGCGATTTTTTTCTAGCCATAGCGCAGTCCATACCGCAAAATTTATTAGCAAGGTATATGGATCAGCCACACAAATTAGAGGCCATTTTCTTCGGACAAGCCAATTTGATTAAAGAAGTAGATGATTATTCAAGTCAGTTGCTAACTGAATACGCGTATTTGAAATCAGTTCACAAATTGACTCCCGTATTACATAAAGTCAAACGATCAGGGATGCTGCCAGCGTCATTTGCTACTTTAAGACTAGCTCAGTTCGTAGGATTTATTCAAAATAAGTCTCATCTATTTTTTAAATTAATCCAATTTGAAAATCTAAAAGATATTTATAATTATTTTGATACGTCTACTTCTGAATACTGGACGTTTAATTACGACTTTGGAAAAGCTGAAAAAAAGCCCCTATCCAGAAAATTAACCAAGCCATTTGTAGACAAACTTATCATTAATATTATACTTCCGTTTCGATTTCTCAGAGAAATGCAAGAGGAAAAATCTACCGAAATGACACTAAATATATATACAGAATTGAAGGCTGAAACAAACGCTAAGACAAAAGCCATGCTGGACTGCTTTTCATTTAAAAATAAATCTGCCTTCGATTCTCAAGCTATGATTGAATGGTTTTCAAATTATTGCTCTCCAAAAAAATGCTTAGATTGTCCTATAGGTTATGAAACGCTGAAATAATGTGACGATGTAGTGATAAGTTGATGTGACGATGCAATGATGTGATGATATGAAAATGAAACAATTGAAAATTTGAAAATGATTCATTTTGAAAATCGGATACTTAATCTCATACTGATATACCCTATTATTTAATCATTGTAAATTATTCACTAACCAATAGAATCAACAACTGCTTACTAACCACTGTCTACTAGCAACTGATTTATACCTACAACTATCCTTTGTATTAAATGACAGTTGTAATGAAAAAATAAATGTTGATTATTTGTTAATTTCTATATCTTTGTTTTTATTCACAAATAATCCACACGAATATGACTCATAATAAGCAGCATGTAGAAGAAGTTTTAGACATCATTTTCCAATGGGATAAGGCTCTTAGAAACCTCGAGCGCAAATTCAATAAAGACTTCGACCTCACACTAAATCAATGTAGGGTTATTCTTTACATATATGATAAAAATTATGTGGAACTATCACAGATACATCGCTATCTAAATGTAGATAAAAGCACTACGACACGCATGATCAGACCCCTTTTAATTAATGGGTTTATAGATAAGTTTTATCAATTTGGCGATAAGCGCAAGATGTACCTGCGTATTTCAGACCAAGGCCAAGAACATGTTGCACATATTAAAAATGAATTTGATCAACTGGCGTACAACTCACTATTAAAAGTACCTGCGGGAAAACGAGATTTCACCTTCCAAACCGTTAGAGATTTTTTAAAGATTATCTAGTCCACAGCAATTGCAGACTAGTTATGTGAGAACTCATTTCTTATACTCAAACTGAAGTTGTTCTAAAAGGGCTGCTGGTAAAACAGGTAAATCAGCCTGAGGTACCATGAGAGTGGTAATCGTCTGTATATCTCCAAAAATAGAGTGCTTAAGCGCCGTTTCGAGGAGATAATTTACCCCTACGCTGCCTCCAGTTCCTACTTTCATGCCTATGACACGCTTGACCATCTGTGAATGTCTAAATCTCCACAAGGTCAAAAACTCATCTAACTCAGATATTTTCTCAAGAATTTGGTAAGGCATCTGAAGTATAGGATAGTCTCGATAAAGAGATATAAATAAAGCTGCAACCATGGATTTATAGGAGAGTTTCACTTCTCCTCTACTATATCGCTCTTCATAATTTTTCTCATCGAATATATTCTTATAGAACGTATCCGCATCACCTAGCATGCGCATACGAACATCTTTATGATCATCGCGAAGGAAACTAGTTTCTTGTATATTTTTCTTTTCATTCTCAATCATTTCTTCCAGTGATTTTTTATAACTCGATATAAAATCAAAGTCTCCGAAATTGATAAATGGAGTTCTTGATAACCATTGATCAATTAATTGCAGCAAGGAATCAGAATTTTCCAATTTCTCCAATTCCGCTTTCTGCTCTTCATTGAAGAAAGTCGTGTAATGATGCCCGCCATAGGTAATTCTATTCTCATTTTTAAGACCCAACAAGACTTCCGTAATTCTGAACTGATAGCTTTGAAAACCCGAAGCTGGAGAGAGATAGTTTCTAAACTCAAGGAAATCCATCGGCGTCATAGTTTCCAGCACTTCTAGTTGTTTGACCATCAGTTTTACTATCTGATTACATCTATGGAGTAGATGATTTGCCTTAGCTATATTGACATCGCTGACTTCTTCTCTGAAGAAAAAAGAGATATGCTTTACTTCATGAATTAACTGCTTGAACCAAAGTTCATAGGCTTGATGAGTAATAATAAATAACATTTCATCGTGGGCCTCTTCTCCAAACTCTATCGATCTTGGATGCTGAGCATCAAGTATTTGATCTAATTCAAGATATTTGGAATAATGTATAGCTGCGTACTTTTGACTCATAAGTTATATTTTTATTTGTTGATGTGGTGATATGACAATGTAATAATTGGGTGATGTGATGATGCGAAAACTTGAAAAATTAATGTGTTGAATTCATAACATTACATCGTAGTTATAAGAATATAAACGTCTAAAATATCACTTCTAGCATCTAGTATCGATCACTTCGTAAACAATGACTGAATAAAAGCCTTCTTATTAAATAATTGGAGTTGTTCTATTTTCTCGCCAACACCAATATATTTGATAGGCACTTTAAGCAGATCTGAAATCGAGATAGCTATCCCACCTTTGGCCGTTCCATCAATTTTAGTTAGAGCTATAGCATTAACCTGGGTGGCAGCTGTAAATTCTTTAGCTTGATTGAGGGCATTCTGACCTGTACTAGCATCCAATACAAGCAGAATTTCATGTGGAGCATTTGGTATGACTTTAGACATAGTAGTTTTAATCTTTGTCAACTCCTGCATCAAGCCGGCCTTGGTATGCAGACGGCCCGCTGTGTCAAATAATACGATGTCTGAACCTTTAGCTTTAGCGCTCTGCAAGGTATCAAAAGCTACAGAGCTTGGATCAGCATCCTGTCCCTTATCTACGATAGGTAAATCGCTTCGTTCTGCCCATATTTTTAATTGATTGACGGCAGCTGCGCGAAATGTATCTCCTGCACCTAATAAAACTTTTTTACCAGCCTGCTTATACTGATAAGCTAATTTACCAATAGTAGTGGTCTTTCCCACACCATTGACCCCTACGACCATAATGACATAAGGTTTCTCTACCGATGAAGGCACAAAATCTTGAATATCATCTGTACTATTTTCATACATCAATCTTGCAATCTCATCTTCAAGAACCTTGTATAATTCTTCCTCTCCGAAATACTTTTCTTCTTTAATTCTAGTCTCTAATCTATCGATTATTTTCACTGTAGTTTGAAGACTCACATCACTAGTGATCAAAGCCTCTTCTATATCATCTAATATACTGACGTCTATCGATGATTTCCCCGCAATAGCTTTGGTTATTTTTGAGAAAAAAGACTTTTTCGTTTGGTCGAGACCTTGGTCTAAATCTTCTTTTTTATCTTTTTTGAAATAGTCTAAAAAGGACACGAATAGGTAGTTTTAAGTTATAAGTTTTTTATCTAAATCTAATTTTGAATGTAAATATAGTGCTAAGATATTGTATTTGGGCGGTGTCTGCATAAAAAAGGCCTCACATAGTGTGAAGCCTTATTAATTAATAGATTAGACTGCGCATTTACTTGCTTTTTCCAGCTACGAAATCTTTTACTAAATCTTTGTGTACGATTTTTTCTCTAAACTGATATGCACCTGTCTTTGGAGACTTAGCGCTCATAATTACTTTTACATAATCTTTTGATCCTTCTTGTGCTTGACGATTAGTCTTCGCATTCTTTGATACCTTTGCCATTTTTTAACTTATTTAATTTCTTTATGAGCTGTGTACTTCTTCAGAATAGAATTGAATTTCTTCAACTCTATTCTATCTGGAGTATTCTTTCTATTTTTTGTAGTGATATATCTGGATACTCCTGGTTGACCAGATTCTTTGTGCTCTGTGCACTCTAGTATCACTTGAATTCTATTACCTTTCGCCTTTTTTGCCATTTCTTTTTGTATTTAGTTTTATACTTAGAATATAGTTTTACTATTTCAAAGTAATTTATTTTATATTGATATCACCTTTTGTCTCTAGTTCCTTCAGGTATTGATAAATTCCTTTTTTGTCTATTGTTCTTAAGGCTGCATTACATATTTTTAGCTGTATCCACTGCTCTAGCTCTGGAACAAAAAATTTCTTCAAATGAAGGTTAGGATAAAACTTCCTTTTAGTTTTCACATTAGAATGGGAAACATAGTGTCCGCTTAATGGTTTCTTCCCTGTTAAATCACAAATTCTACTCATACAACAAAAAATTGAGGTGCAAAGATATACAAATTTTATTATCTAAGTGATAGTTTTTCAAAAATAATATTTCTAAACTTAAATATTCGAATATAAAGATACCGAATTTAGATTAACCAAGCATTATAATATCTGCTAAAACATTGATTTTATTTAATTTAAACTTGTAAAAATGTAATAGTCTGTATATATTTAGGTACAAGTGGATAAAAATGTAAATAGCCTAGTATAGGTTTATTTTCATAAAAACTAGCTTTGCATTAGATTTTAACTATGCTCAATTTAAGAAATTTTAAAAAAATATATCGTCAACTTCAAGAGAAAGACACGCAATCTATGGCCATATTCTCGTTGTATGAAGACATGCCCGTATCATTTGAATTGTTCCTCCAAGAGCTAAAAAAAGAAACAGATCTCAAATCGAAAATGGAAATGATAATGCTATATAATCAGTTGACTAAAGAGAATCAAACCGCACTTATTCAAGGTCTGATTCGCAAAGATTTCTTAAGTTTAGAGTTAATTTTTGGTCATTTAATAGCCTTTGTATTTCAAAAAGAGCCTTATGATGTTGCTCAACATCTAGATACTTATTTATCACAGATATTGAAACGTCTTGATAAAACTATAATTGAGGCAGGAAATTCAGAAGCTATATTGAAAGAAATCAATTATAAAATAACGCAAAACTTTATAATAGATAATTCATTTTTAGGTTACTATGATGTTACAGAGGTAAAATACCAGCATATCATCTCACAGTATACACTAAGTATATTAATTATCCTCTTAGCCGAGCGAATAGAGCTACCCATTTTTGGCCTGCCATACTCAGATAAGCTCGTACTATGCTATGCTCAAAGCTATTGCAGCCACAGTGAATTAGTAAGAGAAGATGATATTCTTTATTATCTGGTCATAGGAGAAAAAGACCTTATCTATACCCTAGATGATTTGAAACTACTTGCAATGTTGCAGGATGAGACTTTAGAATTAAGGTCTATTCTTCCGAGTTCGAATCATAAATTAGCTGAAAGCTGGATAGAGCACCTGAGCCAATGCAATTTTGACACTAAAACGCAAAATCACTTATCCTCAATTTATCAACAAATATTTAGTCTGGCTGAGGAAATCTAGAGAATATCTGTAAAATTCGTTTCCTTTGTATTTAAGTTTTGTAAAAGTTTAAATCCAGGTGAAATATAATTCAGTAAAAGACCCCATACGCATATACAATGAGATTCTCGGCGGAAAATGGAGACTTCTCATACTCTATCAGCTCTTCTCGCATACGCAGAGATTTAAAGATTTACAGCAAAATATTGGCGGTATAACTCCAAGGATGCTGACCAAGGAATTAAGAATATTAGAGAAATTTAATATCGTAGAAAAAGAGGTCTATCGAGAGGTTCCGCCCCGTGTAGAGTATTCCCTGACAGATGATGGTGTCAAATTATTTCCTTTGATTGAGAATATCAAGCGTTTTGGAGAGACTTTTGCATATCTCCTCAATGAAGGAGAAAGACCTGAAAGTGAAGTAGAAGATATCTGGATGGCAGAAGATATGAAAATAGAATTTGAACTTCCAAAAACAGAATCTAGCACTAAGAAAATAGTGGAAGCAGCCCCTGTTTTTCTAAATAAAATTAATGACCCTGTTTATAAGTCTATCTCAGAAAAGGCGGAAAAAGTTAAGAAAATAAAGGCGATAAAAAGTACTGAGGAAAAGAAAGTAGTTCAGTTGGAGTTATTTTAGCCCATATTTCAAATAAATAATTGCCGAAATCTTTATCTTCTTGAATTGAGTTTCTGTTAATTCGAAGCCTCCAGCTAAGTCTAGTGTATTATTGAATCTATTTAGACCTCTTTCTTGATTTATATTCAATAAAGATTCATCTTCATTAGTCAATTCCTTAACCTCTAAAAGTTTATCTTTAGATTCTGAGATAGCTAGTAATAAATAATCAATCTTATCTTTAGCAGCTTTGATGGCTTGCATTCTCATTTCTTTTTTGAGACTATCATGTTTAGAATATTTAATTTGATAAATACTGACATCTTCAATTTCTTGTTTATCCATTTCTTGGAATACAATTCCAATAAGTTTTGCATCCGATAATTTAAGAATAAAATCTTTCTTCTTAAGTATCGAACCAGTCTTCTTCCATGAATTTAGGTATCCTGAAATCTCATCTTTTAGGGAAAGATATTTCAAATCTATACCTTTCGAAACTAAGGCTTGTTTCATCAATAACTCTTTGCCTTCAATTTCACTATTATCTGATTTTTTAATTTTTTCATGAATAGAAATTTGAACATATATTTCATCAGGCACTACTTCTATTTCAGAACGTCCAGTCATTTCGATAAATCTCTGTGGCGATGAAGTAGTTGAAACTTGAGTAAAAATTATATTTGATGTAAACAAGCAAATAAATGAAAAGATAGTTTTGTACATAGTTTACTATTTTTAGATACGATATAAATTCGAAATGAGAGCAGTTAGATTTATTTTAACTTTAATAACATTTTCACACGATGAATACCCATGTCGATATAAGATAAAAGTTCTTTATCATCTAGTCTGAGTCTGCGTGCTTTTTCAAAATAGTTTAAAGCCAACCAAAGATTGTTTCTTTCATACTCCATTAAAGCTCGATGCTGATACACGAGCCCTTCTAAAGTTCCTTTTGCCTTAGCTTCCAAGCTATCGAATAATTTTTCAGATTCTTCATAGTCTTGCTCCCATTGGTAGACTATAGCCAACCTTAACTCCGTCAAAAAACTAAGTGGCTCGTTGGGCTGATATTTCAGAGCCTCTTCTGCGTTTTTTAAATATAATTTAGCTAAAATCAATTCACCGTTTATGCGATAGAGATCGCCTAATCTGGAGCAATAGTGAGCATAATCACTATCCTTAATACTAATACTTCTGAGATATAATTTGAGCTCATCATGATAGAGTGTTTTGTCTATAATTTTTTCTCTAAGTGTACTTATATCTATTGTATATAACATTTACTAACCTTTATTAAAAGAATTTCTTAGAATAGTAGTCACAGCATAGGTCAGAAATTTTCCAACCTTATAGGTGTTTTCTGATTGAGGGCTTCCTTCTGCTAGATGGTAGTAGAGCACTTTTTTACTACTTGAAACTTGAAGAAGAAATTCTAATACTTCTTCTTCCGTAAAACCAATTGGACTCATAGCCGAAGATGGCATATTTTTAATACAATCGAGGTCTAGCTCTATACCTAGCTCATCTGAAAAATGCGATAGGAAAGATTTAAAATCTCTATTTTTTGTTCGTAAGATATAATCTAGACTTTGATAAAACAGATTTTTATCGTTCGTGAAACTATCTAATATTGTATGATTATTATAATTTTCATGCAGACCCCAAACTCCATATTTATTCATGTAGGATTGATTATAGGCATAGCGAAATCCATTACCACTATGTCTTCCCTCCTCTGCTCTAAAATCTGCATGGGGGTCTATATTTAGGACTTCTACTGGCCTATTGAGTGCCAGTGAGCAACCTTTTATATTTCCATAAGAATTATTATGTCCGCCACCTATAATTATAGGTATTTTACCATGTTTAACTATTTCTTTAATGATAGGATATACTCTAGCATCAATCTGATTGCATAGTTCACGCAATGATCCTACATCATCTATATCCTCAGAAGTATTTTGTAGATCATCTAAATAAATCTCCCCCAGCAGAAAGATTCGATTCTCCTCTATCAACTTATTCTTTTGGATATTGACAAAATAACGTAGAAAAGTATCGTAGGACTTTGCAGTCCCTGCTAGTCCATAATTGGCTCTAACACCTATATCTTCTGATATACCTAGAATTATATAATCGGTTGATAGCTTATTCAAAATACCAGATAAATCATCTAAAAAAGAAATTGCTTCTCTTTGACATGGCAGAACCTGACCTAGTTTAATTTCCCCTTCACGCTGGTTCGTGTATGCTAAAACCTTTTTATAACTAGATTGTATTTGCATTTTCTCTACTTTTATAAAACTCCCATAAGACTATAGAGGCGGCATTAGCTACATTGAGCGAATGCTTAGATCCTATTTGTGGTATTTCGATACAATCATCGCACGTTTTCAATACTTCGTCAGATACACCCTCGACTTCATTTCCTAGGACTAAAGCATACTTTCCCTGTGAAGTGAAGGTGTAGTTGCCAAGCGAATGACTATCTTTTGTTTGCTCGAGAGCGAGTATAATAAAAGATTCTTGTTTGAGTCGGTCAATTACTTCCAAAGTAGATTCGCTATAGGTAGATGGCACTGAAATTTCCGCACCCAATGCTGTTTTTTGAAGTTCTCTATTACCAGTTTGGCAGGTAATACCGCAGAGGTAAACATGAGAAACACCAAAGCCATCTCCTGTTCTAAATATAGAGCCTACATTAAATGCGCTTCGCACATTATCTAAAATCAAAACTAATCCATTCGTATGCACTTCGGCATATTGCTCATTAAGTATCCTATTAAGCTCTGACATGGTCTTTTTAACACTTAACTCCATATTCACACTATTAATGAAGTAGTTCACTGAAAAATCTACATTTATAAATATAATAATCCAAAAGAATATACTTCTTTAAAGTCGTCTTAGGATACCCTTTGTGCATGATTGTCAATCTTTTCTGAATAAGACGAGGTATGGCGAGATAAAACGAAAAATGTGCATGAAGTATCGATTTTAAAGTAAGTAAACTTTTCGTTTTTAGAACAGAATGAATAGCTGCGACCCCATCTAAAGCCATGCGAATTGGTAAAATATAGACCAAATGTCGCTTCTTCAAATTTTTGAATAGATTGAATAAACTATTTCTAAAATTGAGGTAAGACTTAAAATAACTGCCATAGGGTAAACTACCGCCACCAAAGTGGTAAACAATAGACTCTGGTATGACTCGAATAACATATCCATAATTATTGATTCTCCAGCAGAGGTCAATTTCCTCCTGATGCGCGAAATAATCTGAATCAAAGCCATCTACCTCTTTAAAAATTTGATTTCTGACAAAAATACAACAACCGCTAGCCCAAAATAAATCTACGATATCATCATACTGACCTTTGTCTTGTTCTACACTATCGAAGTACCTTCCTCGACATACAGCATAACCGAAGTGGTCATAAAACCCCCCACTACCACCTGCATATTCAAATTTTTTCTTATCTTTTAAATCTAAAATCTTAGGTTGAATAGCCGCTACATTTTCATGTTTATTAAAGTGGCTTAAAATGGGCTCTAACCAATGATCTGTGACTTCGATATCTGAGTTTATCAAACATAAAATAGGCTCCTGAATATTTTTCAGTCCTTCATTATAACCACCTGCAAATCCTAAATTTTTTTTATTTTGAATGAGTTCAACACTGGCATAATGTTCCCTAAGAAAATGTACGGAATCATCGTAAGAATCATTATCAATAACGTAAATATTAGCCAATTCGTCAGGCGTCTTATTTATCAAGATCGGTAAATATTGTTTCAAAAATGAAACGCCATTCCAGTTAAGTATAACAATCGCAAATGGCTTCACATTATAGTATTATTAGTTTTAATTTTAGGAGGTTCCCAAAGTTCTAGTTTATTGCCATCAAGATCATTAATCCATGAAAATTTTCCAAACTCAGAAGATTGAGACCCTAATATTTGAATATTTTTAGATTTCAGCTTTTCCTTCTGAGGTTCTAAATCATCTACCATCCAATTGATCATATAACTTTGATCTTCGTTAAAATACTTGGAACTATCAGGGAAGACTGCAAAGACCTGAGCGTCTTCATTATTTATTTGTGAAATTTGAAACGTAGTTCCCCAATCTTCCATTGTAACGTCAAAAATGTCTTGATACCATTGATTCAATTTAGCCTTATCTTTTGATTTTATGAAAACACCACCTAAACCTATTATTTTACCTGACATAGAAAAAATTAACACACAAATTTATCAATTAATATTGAAATTAACTAGGATTAACTTATCTTTGCATTGGCCATATAGATTATTCGCGCTTGATCTCTATAAATTAATCACAAAACGGGTCAATAGCTTAAAGGTGCCATGGCGGGCTGACGGTTCGAGACTTGTCCGAACTCTCATAAGAGACTACAGTCAGATATACAGCGTACCTAACTAAGCGACCTAAATCTTGTATACTCGGGTTGATCATAGCCCAACTATATGGCTTTTTTAATTTATACATCGCGTCCAAACTATTTATTTGAATCTCAATACAACAAAGATTCGCCATAGCATAAAATAAGTTTAGTTTTCAAGATGTTTCATTTAAAATGATATATCTTAGCTATTATGTACATTAATAAACTTTTAATGCACATAGAGTTGTTTTCAACTAATATTAAACCATTAAATTAACTAATTTGTGGTATAAAAATAAAACTTATGAAAATATTTTGCGTTGGCAGAAATTATGTAGAACATATTCATGAATTGGGCAATCAATTGCCTGAGAATATGGTAATTTTTATGAAACCAAATACAGCTGTTCATTTAGCTGACAAGCCATGGGAATTACCGAATTTTTCGAATGAAATTCATTATGAATGTGAAATTGTGTTGAAAGTAGCGAAGAATGGCAAGAATATACGAAAAGAAGATGCGGAGAATTATTTCGAAGAGTTAGGTCTAGGTATAGACTTCACCGCAAGAGATATTCAGACAAAGCATAAAGAAAAAGGACTGCCGTGGGAAATTGCGAAAGCATTCGACCATTCTGCTGTTGTAGGCAGATTCATTCCTAAATCTTCCGTTGACTTATCTAACATTCAGTTTCAGCTATACCAAAATGAAACTATTGTGCAAAATGGCAATAGTAATTGTATGATTCATAGTTTTAAAGAAATGATCTCTGAGATTTCACAATTCTTTACTATAGAATCAGGAGATTTAATCTTTTCAGGCACTCCTGCTGGTGTAGGCAAAATAAGCTCAAGAGACCACTATCGGGGTGTTTTAGATAATAAAGAACTTTTTAGCCTTAAAATACAATAAAAATTATCTATATTTGCCTTCTATTTTTAAGCAAAAAAAAAATTATGCCATATCTATTTACGTCTGAATCTGTATCAGAAGGACATCCAGACAAAGTATCAGATCAAATCTCAGATGCACTTATCGACAATTTTTTAGCCTATGATGCGAACTCAAAGGTTGCTTGTGAGACCTTAGTGACAACTGGACAAGTGGTTTTAGCGGGTGAAGTAAAATCCAAGGCCTATCTAGATGTGCAATCTATAGCTAGAGAGGTTATAGCTAAAATAGGATATACGAAAAGTGAATATATGTTCGATGCGAGTTCTTGTGGTGTTTTATCCGCAATTCATGAGCAGTCAGCAGATATCAACCAGGGAGTAGAGCGCAAGAATCCTGAGGAGCAAGGTGCCGGTGATCAAGGAATGATGTTTGGATATGCTACGAATGAAACAGATAACTATATGCCTTTAGCATTGGATATAGCTCATAAACTTTTAGAAGAATTGGCTGTATTGAGAAGAGAGAATAATGAAATTAAATACTTGCGACCTGATGCAAAATCTCAAGTAACCATAGAGTATTCTGATGAGCATAAACCTACGAGAATAGATACCATTGTTATTTCAACTCAACACGACGATTTCGATGCAGATGAAAAAATGTTAGCGAAGATAAAAGTGGATATGATCAATATTCTTATTCCAAGAGTGAAGAGCCAATTGAAGCCAGAAATTCAGTCTTTATTTAATGATAAAATTACTTACCACATCAATCCTACAGGAAAATTTGTGATAGGTGGTCCACATGGAGATACAGGTTTGACAGGAAGAAAAATCATTGTAGATACCTATGGTGGTAAAGGCGCACATGGTGGTGGTGCATTCTCTGGAAAAGACCCAAGTAAAGTTGATAGAAGTGCTGCCTATGCTACGCGTCATATTGCTAAAAATATGGTAGCGGCAGGCTTGTGCGATGAGGTACTCGTTCAAGTATCCTATGCCATTGGAGTTGCAAAACCTTGTGGTTTATATATCAATACCTATGGTACGAGTAAAGTTCAAATGAATGATGGCGATATTTCTAGAAAGATTGGAGAAATCTTTGATTTAAGACCTTATGCCATTGAACAAAGATTGAAATTAAGAAATCCAATGTACTTAGAGTCAGCGGCTTATGGCCATATGGGTAGAAAAAATGAAGTAGTAAAGAAAACCTTTAACAAAGGTAAAGACAACGAAAAGACGCTTGATGTAGAACTATTTACTTGGGAAAAATTAGATTTTGTAGATGATATAAAATCTTCATTTAGCCTTTAAGCAACGACAAAATTAGCCCATAAAAAAACCGCTCTTTATAAGAGCGGTTTTTTTATGGTTTTTACATTTTCAGAACAACCATTTTAGGATTAATATTAGGATTTATTGCTGGAGAGATTATACCCTGAAGGTATTTGAGGTAGTTTAAGCTTTGGTGTGGTAGAATTATACCGAGAAAGTACTATTTTGGTCATTTCACTGGCGCTATAGTAACTTATTTGGTCATATTTATCTGGAAAAAGTTTATTGATCCTATGATAGGTGGAAATAATATCACTGCTGCATAGTCTGTTAAATCATATACACAAAAAAGGCATTTCTTTGAAGAAATATTTTTTAATAACCTTCTTACAAAAAATACAGAATACTCTGGTCCTAACATAACTTAGATCATGCTGATTTGAATCCCCGTTCAAAGAATAATTAAGCAGATAAGAAAAGTTAAGGCCTGGCTCTATACTTTTTCTAATTAGAAAACTATTGTTTAGTGACTGAAAGATTTCATTAACACGAAAATAACCTAACCCAACCTCAGGTCTGGGGTGAATCGAAAACGAACTTCCTTCCATACATTATATCCATCGCCGATTCCAAAAAAAGTCAAATTCGATGTCGACATGTTATATACTTTACAATCTATTTTAAAATAACAGAAAGATAATTTGGGAAATATAAATTTATTGAAAATAAATTGAAACAAAATTACTTCGACTATACCCCAGCCTCCATGATCATATCCATAAATTCTCGCACAGCGCCATGGCCAGCTTCTTTTTCGGTTATATAATCCGCTACAGCCAAGGCGGACTTATGCGCCAGCTTCGGTGCGCAAGATACTCCAGACCATTTCATTACTTCCGCATCTATGATATCATCACCCATATAAGCCACTTCATCAGGGCCTAAGTTCAATTCGATTGCCCATTTTTTAGCTACATCTAGTTTACTGCTACGGTCAGCATGCACTCTAGTAATGTTTAAAATTTTGGCTCGCTGCAAGATAATATCTTTGGCCAAACCAGCAGCACTGATTATACCCACTTCAAAGCCCGATTCAATAGCTCTGCGAATACCTTCCCCATCTTGAGCAAAAAATCGCTTCATTTGCGTACCATCAGGATATACATAGATACCGCCATCTGTCATAGTGCCATCTATATCAAGCAGGATAAGTTTAATTTTTTTTAATTTAGTTTGGAGCTGATTCATAAAGACGGAATATAAAAGTAAATGTAAGGAATTATACTAGTTTTAATTGGAAATAAGATTCTATAAACTATCAATATTTTGTCTTGGTTCTATTTCCATCTTTATCATAATGAAACCACTTACCGATTTTAGTTCCCGCACTGTATTCACCCTCCTCCATAATTTTGCCATCATCATAAAACTTTTTATACTTACCATGCAACTTAGACTGGGCATAATAGCCATTTTCCATGACCTTACCATTTGGGTGATAGCTTTCAAAACTACCTGCTTCATTACCATATCGGAATGTAAGCCGTTTTGAAGGAATACCGAGAGAATCAAATTCCATTCGCTGTCCTTCTTGCTTACCACTGAGAAAAAAAGTTTTAACATGAACCTGACCATTTTCAAAATAATCTGTGTAGGGACCTTCGTACTCTCCATTCTTGAAATAAGCTGCTAGTCTTGGTTTACCATTATTATAAAAATCTTGCCAGTAACCATGACGCTTTCCATTTTTGTAACTACCATCTACTAAACGAACTCCAGTGGAATCAAACATAACAATGGCCCCTTCGTCTTGTCCCATAGTATATCCCTTCATAGCCTGTTTAATTCCGTTGGGGAAATAATAGGTAAATATGCCATCCTCTTTGTCATCTTTATAATAGCCAGAGATTAATGGCTTCCCACTTTCAAAAAATGATTTATACAAACCATCTCTCCTGCCTAGCCTATAGTATATAATCTCTTTAGGTGCACCATTTACATAATAATAGATGCACATACCATCCTTAAAGCTATCTTTAAATTGTTCTTCTTTTAGTTTAACTTTTGTCCTTTTATCTGTCCAAACAATTTGAATATTTCCATTAGGTAACTGGGTAATTTTCTTGTCTATTCGTAATATAGTATCTTCAGCCTCTTTAATTAACTTAGTCTTTTTCTGAGCACATAGGTTAAGGCTAAGTATAATAGTTGGTATAATTAAAATTTTCCGCATTTAGTTTATTTTTTAGATACTAGATTGTTAACTGGGTTTAATCCACTATCCATTCACCAATCATACGATATAGAATTCGAGCCCCCACATTGGCATCCCATACATCTTTACCTACTTCATTGAGATCCATACCCACTATTTTCTTCCCAGCTTTTTTTACTTGATTGAAGAGATAAAACACTTGATCTACCTCTAATCCTCCTGCCACAGGAGTTCCAGTATTTGGACAGTATTTTTGCTGCAATCCATCTATATCAAAACTAATATAAATATTCCTTGGTAAGGTCTTGACTATCTCATCACATATCATTTTCCAAGTCTTTCCTTCTATCATTTCATACCTCATAGTTCTATCGAAAAAGATATTGACCTTTTTCTTCGAACTTTTTGCATAATCTAGTTCATCTTCACAGAAATCACGTATACCCACCTGAGTCAAACTTTTGACATGGTCTAGCTGCAAAGCATTATACATAACCGAAGCATGGGAATAAGTAAAACCCTCATAGGCTTGGCGCAGATCACAGTGAGCATCTATTTGTAAAATACCGAAATCCTTATGTTTTTCGCCTAGCGCCTTAATATAACCAAGCGGTGTAGAATGATCTCCGCCAAGTAAAACTAATTTTTTACCTTCATTCAATACCTTGATACATTCCTTATAAACCCAATCAACCATCTCTTCACAGGCTAGATTGATTTGCTCTGTATTGGTTTTTAAGGTGAAACTGTCGGCTATGGTTCTCCCCTTTTCTTGCAGTTTAATAGCTTCCACTGCATACTGTCTATGTTTCTTGCATTTCTCAAGCAAAACAGGTGAAGATTTAAGATAAAAAATTCCTTTCTGCCAGAAATTTTTAAATTCTAAATCATATAAATCTACTTGTAATGATTCTTCTCGAATTAAGTCTGGTGCTTCACTGGTGCCATCGCCATAGCTTACCGTCACATCCCAAGGCACAGGAAGTACAACTACTTCTGAATCTTTGAAAGTAGAAGGTAGTCCGAATAAATTACCATTATCTAGTCCAAGATCATTGGGGTTAAAATTCATTAATTTTGGGTTTTAAAATTTTTAAATTAATATAGCTCAGAATCTAATCAAAATTAAGAATTCATAATTGAAAATTATTTACCAGTAAACATAGCTTTCCTCTTCTCTATAAAAGATCCTACTCCTTCTTTGAAATCATCGGTCTCAAAGAGCTCTGCGAAGTTATTTATCTCCGTCTGGTACCCTATAATGCCATCTTTATAATAAGAATTGACGCATTCTACAATCTTGCCTATAGCCAATGGTGCCTTCGAGTTAATCTTGGTCAAAAGTTCAATACAAGCATCTAGAAGATTTTCTCTGGCTACCACATAATTTACTAATCCTAGTTTTAACGCTTCATCTGCTTTAATATTATCTGCCGTCATAAGCAGTTCCATGGCTTTACCTTTGCCTATGAGTTGAACTAATCGCTGCGTGCCCCCGTAGCCTGGAATCAGACCTAGATTGACTTCTGGCTGACCGAAAAGGGCATTATCACTCGCTATTCGCATATGACAGCACATAGCCAATTCGCACCCACCGCCTAGAGAGAATCCGTTAACGGCAGCTAGAATAGGTTTAGGGCAATTTTCCATTCTATTCATTACATTCTGTCCATCTCGCGATAATTTTTTTGCTTGGTTTTCGTTAAAACTTGAAAATTCTTTTATATCTGCCCCAGCAGCAAAGGCTTTTTCACCACTTCCTGTCAAAATAATTGACCTAATAGCATCGTTCGTATAGATTTCATCCAAAATAGAATCCATGGTATCAAAAAATGCCTTGTTAAGCGCATTATATGCCTCAGGACGATTTATTGTTAATATAAGAATTCCATCTGGTCTTAGCTCTTTTAAAATTGCGTTACTCATTTTTTATTAATTTAATATAGTTTTCCAAGATAATTTATCCGAAAAATAAGTTGAAAGTTCAGTTATTGCTATACGCTCTTGTGCCATAGAGTCTCTTTCTCGAATAGTAACCATATGGTCGGTGAAAGTATCGTAATCTATGGTAATACAAAAAGGCGTACCGATAGCATCTTGTCTTCTATATCGTCTACCTACAGCATCTTTTTCATCATAAACTATATGATAATCGAGTTTTAATTGGTTAAATATTTCCCGTGCTTTTTCAGGAAGACCATCTTTTTTAACCAATGGTAAAATGGCTATTTTTATTGGAGCTAAAACGGGCGGTATTTTCAATACTATTCGGGTGTCGTTTTCCAATTTTTCTTCGGTATATGCTGCAGAAAGAACAGCTAAAAACAATCTATCTAATCCTAAGGATGTTTCTACTACATAAGGAATATAATTTTCATTCAATTCAGGATCAAAATACTGCAGTTTCTTACCGGATAATTCTTGATGCTGCTTCAAATCAAAATCCGTTCTAGAATGAATGCCTTCTAACTCTTTGATACCAAAAGGGAAATCAAACTCAATATCAACTGCAGCATTGGCATAATGAGCAGTCTTTAGATGGTCATGAAATCTATACTTATCTTCCCCTAATCCTAACTTTTTATGCCAACTGATTCGTGTGTTTTTCCAATATTCATACGCCACCATTTCTGTACCTGGACGAACAAAATATTGCATTTCCATTTGCTCAAATTCACGCATACGGAAGATAAACTGACGGGCCACGATTTCATTTCTAAATGCCTTTCCTATCTGGGCTATACCGAACGGAATTCGCTGACGAGAGGTATTGAGTACGTTCAGAAAATTGACAAAAATACCCTGTGCCGTCTCTGGTCTTAAGTATATGGTATCCGCTCCTTCTGCTACCGAACCCATCTGTGTAGAGAACATTAAATTGAACTGACGAACATCTGTCCAATTTTTACTACCACTCACAGGACAGACAATTTCACAATCTTCAATTATTTTTTTGATTTCATCTAAATTCGAGGCTTCTAGAGCCTTTTTAAATCTTACTTCTACAACATTTCGATTATCTTTATTTTCAAGTATACGCGGGTTAGTCTCTCTAAATAATTTCTCATCAAAACTGTCACCAAATCGTTTTCTAGATTTCTCGACTTCTTTTTCTATTTTCTCATCTAGTTTGGCCATGTAGTCTTCTATTAATACATCAGCTCTATATCGCTTCTTACTGTCCTTATTGTCTATCAATGGATCATTGAAGGCATCTACGTGTCCACTGGCTTTCCATATCTTAGGATGCATAAAAATAGCTGTATCTATGCCTACTATATTCTCATGCATTTGCACCATTGATTTCCACCAATACTCTTTCAAATTATTTTTCAGCAGTACTCCATTCTGACCATAATCGTAGACTGCACTCAATCCATCATAGATATCACTCGATGGAAAAATGAATCCGTATTCCTTGCTGTGGGAAATAATATTTTTAAACAAATCTTCACTCATAATTAAGTACAAATATATAGTTTTTTTGACACAAAGAGATAAAGGCAGAAAGATCTGCTTTGGATTAATGAAAAAATGATACTTTTAAATCTTAAAATAAGTTTAAAATGACAAAATCAAATCAAGATGAGAGTTATTCAAGTGCTTTGATCTCTATTATTTCTGTATTTTTTTTCTGGGGATTCGTAGCGGCTAGCAATGGTGTATTGATACCTGTGCTTAAGCATCATTTTCAACTTACACAGTTTCAATCTCAATTAGTTGATACTGCTTTTTACATTGCATACTTTGTAGGTTCTATGATTTATTTTGTTTGGTCTTATCGTTTTGGAGATCCATTTAATAAGTTTGGAATGAAAAGAGGTCTGGTCGGAGGCATGATTGTTTCTGCCATTGGCGCTATGCTCTTTATACCTGCTGTAAGTCAAAATCAATATCTATATTTTCTGATAGGATTATTCGTCATTGCATTTGGATTTTCCATATTACAAATAGTGGCTAATCCATACGTTATCAATTTAGGTGATCCAGCTAAAGGCTCGTTCAGATTGAATTTAGCGGGGAGTATAAATTCATTAGGTACGTCATTAGGTCCTGTCATTTTTGGATATGCTTTATTCGACTCTGCCAAAGCGAATGCAGTGAACCAGAGCATTGGTTTAGAATCACTAAAACTACCTTTTATTCTTCTATCTTTGGTTCTATTATTAGTTGCTATTTTTCTTTGGTTGTCAAAATTGCCTGAGCCTAAGCTAGACGAAGCAAAAGAAAGTGGCTTAGGAGCTTTGAAATTTCCTCAACTTGTATGGGGCATGATGGCCATATTTATTTATGTAGGGGTAGAAGTATCAGTAGGTTCTAACCTAGGTGAATTGCTAGAAGACCCGAATATAAAAGGTGTAGACCATACGCAGGTAGCCAAATATGTGTCACTATACTGGGGAAGTCTCATGATAGGTCGATGGACAGGAGCTATTCATGCCTTTAGCTTTGCAGATAATACCAAAAAACTATTGCAGTACCTAGTTCCTTTCATAGCCTTTGGCGTTGTGCTCTTTTTCAATAATATACGAGAAGGCGGTGTCAGTGATTTATTCATTTATTCAGTTTGGATTGTCGTATTTATCATAGCTAATTATTTCGCTAGAGAAAAACCTGCTAAAACATTGATGATTTTTGGAAGTATGGCTGCATTAATGATGGTAGTAGGAATTCTGACTTATGGAGATCTAGCCTTATACTCATTTATCAGTGGGGGATTATTCTGCTCAGTGATGTGGCCATGCATATTCAATCTAGCTATAGCAGGGTTAGGTAAATATACGAATCAAGGATCTTCCCTTTTAGTCTCTATGATTCTCGGAGGCGCATTAATTCCTCCCATCCAAGGGTACTTAAGTGATTTACCAGCGATCGGTATTCAATCATCTTATTGGTTAGCCTTCATTTGTTTTATTTTTCTTGCCTGGTATGGGTATCATGCAAAATCTATTCTAAAAAGTCAGGGTATTGATTATGATACTAAATAATTATATATATAAGTAAATATGAAATTACTGCTCATTATAGATGACATTACTCTAATAAGCAAATTAGAAAAAGATGGCGAAATCTATAGATTCGGCGCTATTCAAATCAAGTTGATTAAATATGAGTCTCCGAACGATTTTATAAAGATAAAAGATATCTTAGAGAAAGAACGATTTCATTTGGCACTAGCGGCGACACGCGGTCAATTTAATGGTCCATACATTCAGCAAGACGACATGGTAAATGTTATTAATAATTACTTAGCAACACATTTAAGATCTAATATCGATTTATTCAAATCTGAGGATATTGAGAAAGCTCCTATAAGCATAGTGAATAGAAGCACCGCCTATTTTAATGTTTTTCTTGAAATTCCTAAAGGGGTATCCCTCACCACAGATAGTGATGCTCCAGATCTTGATCTTCCTCGTCTTGATGTTATTTCACCGTCCAACTATTATTTTGCCTATCTCTTTGATCGAAATCGTTGCAACTTTTATTTATTGAACTATGCGAAGGAGTTTCCCTGTGAGAAAATAGTTGACATTTTAAGTAAAATAGAATAGTTAAATATGATACTTTTTGTTTTTTTTGTTCAGAAGGAACGAAAAACACAGCAGAGTCTAGAAATTGTTTAACTTTGTTTTTAGAATAATATATTAATTATGTATAAAGCAGTTATTACGGGCGTAGGAGGTTATGTACCCGATTATATATTGACGAATGAAGAGTTGTCAACCATAGTAGATACTAATGACGAGTGGATTGTAACCAGAACAGGAATTAAGGAGAGACGTATCTTGAAAGAAGGAGCTACATCCACACTGGCTAGCAAGGCTATAGAAGAATTGCTTCTCAAAACAAATACTAAACCAGAGGAAGTAGATTTACTCATTGTCGCAACAGTTACAGGAGATATGCGCGTGCCTTCTACTGCTAATATTATACAAGAAAAACTAAATCTAGTCAATGCATGGGGATTTGATTATCAAGCAGGGTGTAGTGGTTTTCTCTTTGGTATAGAAATTGTGCAGCGATTTGTAGAATCTGGCAGATACAAAAAATGTATTCTGGTAGGAGCCGATATGATGTCAAGTATAACGAATTATAAAGACAGAAACACGTGTATTCTATTCGGAGACGCAGCTGCTGCCATAATGATAGAGCCTCAGGAAAATTCAGAATACGGTATTATTGATACACAAAATTACTGCAACAGTTTTGGTGGAGCAATAGAAAATCTTAATGTAAAGCGCCATGGAAGTGCCTATCCACTCAATGCTGTTACTGAACTACTAGATGAACACTATGTATATCAGGATGGGAAAAAAGTATTTGTCAAAGCAGTAAAAGGAATGGCAGATGTAGTCGAAGAAGTCATGTTGAGAAATAAACTGAGTAAAGATAATTTGGCATGGCTAGTGCCACATCAAGCCAACAAACGAATCATAGATGCAGCAAGAGATAGAGCGGGACTCACAGAAGATAAGGTAATGCTCAACATTCAAAAGTATGGAAATACGACTAATGCTACTATTCCACTATGTCTTTGGGAGTATGAAAAACAGTTGAAAAAAGGAGACAATCTTATGCTTTGTGCCTTTGGCGCGGGATATACATGGGGTGCCGCCTATGTGAAGTGGGCTTATTAGTAATAAATTTTATTTTAATGCGAATTATTTTATCCTTCTTTTTACTCCTATTTTTTTTTGTAGATTTATCCGCTCAACGAAGGAAAATCTCTCGAAAACCAGGTCCTATTCTAGTGAATCTAACTATTACCCAGACGCAGCAATGGTGTGGGGGTGCAAGACCTACAGAAGAAATGGAACGAGAGTTTAGTACACCAAAACCCTATCCTAATTGTACAATTTATATTCGAAAAGATAGTAATATACTGAATAAACCTATACTTCACACACTAACAACCAATGAATATGGGAAAATTAGTGTTCGACTGACACCAGGTAAATATACAATAGTCAATATAGATAAAAAAGACGACTCTGTCTACAGATCGACCATATATAAGTATCAAAACGCAACGGAGTCCACTGGGCCTATAGATATCAATTGTTACAATATTTTCATGGCAGAACCAGATTTTACAATCATAGTTTCAAAGCGCACCTCTAAGCCCTTGACAAAAATACACAACTATCATAAGCATTGTAACTGGTCTGGCGCCCCTTGCGTAGAGTTCAGAGGACATTATCCTCCATAAGTTTAAATCAGGTATAGGAATAGCAACTACTTAGCCTTAAATAAGATAGGTGAAATTTATTTTAAAATTCTATACAAACCATGTTATATTTGTAGATTATATACAAAGCCTTAACATGCTCATATGAAGAAAATAATACTTATTGCCTTTTTAGTCTTAGGATTAAAATCCTACTCGTGCAATATCTATGACACTATTAATCAAACGATATGTCCAGAGGATAGTTTTTTGTTTAATGGTGTTTATCTAAAAACTGCAGGCACTTATTATGATACTTTTAATATTTCTGCAGGGTGTGATACATTCAGAACATTAAATCTTTCTGTTCACCCCACTATTCCAAATACTTTTATTGTCGACAGTTTCTGCCAAGGATATGGATATGCCTATAATTCTAAGGTATTCACCACTGCTGGTTTTCATTTTGATACACTCAATTCTAGGAAAGGATGTGATAGTGTCATACAACTATTTTTAAGTTTTAAGAATAGTCCAACTTTCTTCCCCATTCCTACTATAGACACCTTCTGTATAAGAGATACGATTTACTTCGAAGGGAAACCTTTTAAGTATACCACTGGTGGACTAAAAACCATGCGAGACACTCTATTCGGGGGTGCTGCAAATGGTTGTGATAGTATCAATTTACGAGTGGTTTTTTTGAGAAACAACAATGGTCCTAGTTTCGTACCAACGAAATATGGTTGCGCTAATACCCCCTTCATCATAGGAGACTCTTCATTTACCACTAATGGTTTTAAAGTTGTAGTATTGAGAAATAGATTTGGCTGTGATAGTACGATTTGGTTTACCTTACAGCGAAGACCACCTAGCTTTACGACTTTAAATCGAACAACCTGTTCTAATCAGCCATTCTTTTTTAAAGGTAAGAATTGGGGGTCAGGAGTCACGACAGATACATTAATTACTATAATTGATACTTTGACTCAGAAAGCTAACGCTCCAGGTTTTAGCACCGTCAAATGCGATAGTTTTGTGACATTAAATTTGACCGTACACCCTATTAAGTTTACGATAATAGATACTTCTTTGTGTGAAAACCATACTTACTTTTTCAAAGGTCAGTTTGAAAAGAATCCAGGTATTTACTTAGACACTCAAAAAACCATTAATAACTGTGATAGCTTTATCACACTCATTCTTCGTACCCCAAGAAAGACATCGAGATACACTTATTATCGCAAATTCTGCTCTAATGAAACCGTGTTATTTAAAGGTTTGAATATAAATTCACCGGGTACATACAAAGATACTTTAGTCAATGCGGTAGGTTGTGATAGTTTTCTCACTATGGTTTTAGCTAAAGATACGGCACATAATATCACATTAAATAAATCAATCTGTAGTTATGATAGCTTCTACTTTAATGGCCAGTATTATAAAACCGCAGGTACATATACGTCAACATTAAAGAACAAAGATGGGTGCGATAGCACGGTCACTTTAAACCTCATTATCTATCCTTTTAGAACGGTC
>Ga0222712_10001138_pt1 | contig 34021 bp, 23 predicted proteins | sample C33_657DmetaG_FD_165043 | JGI IMG/M metagenome (GOLD analysis project Ga0222712, IMG submission 165043) | Estuarine water microbial communities from San Francisco Bay, California, United States - C33_657D | ecosystem: Environmental > Aquatic > Marine > Unclassified | place: USA: California...
AGTAGATGGACTTGAACCATCGACCTCCTGAATGTCAATCAGGCGCTCTAACCAACTGAGCTATACCCCCGAAAAAGGGATGGTGAACAAAGCGGGCGGTTCCGCCGCTGGCAAGCCTTCAATGCACGTCCCCCAGGTAGGTCGCCCCGCCGGAAGCGAGGAAACGGCCGATGACCTCCCCCAACCCGGGCGGGGAAAGCGGGAAATCGCCAAGTTTGGCGAGGGGGAGCCACTCGAATCCGACCTGACGCCGATCCCGCTCCCGGCCTTCGCCGATGGGGCCGAAATCCGCGCAGTCGCAATGGAAGACCGCCTCCACCTGATGGAAGTGCCCATGGATGCGGTGCATGGCGTGGTTCTTGCCGACGTACTCCCGCACGTACATGAGGCCGCGGGGCGTCACGGCCAGCCCCAGTTCCTCCATCACCTCGCGGCGCACGGTGTCGGTCAGCGTCTCGCCGTGCTCCTGGCCGCCGCCGGGCAGGACGAGGAACTCCCCTTCCTGCGTCCGGATCCGCACCACCAAGAGCGACGCTTCGCGCAGGATGACGGCCCGGGCCGCCGTGCGGACAGCCGAGGCATCGCGACCGGCGGGAGGACGGGAAGGAGACACGCCGCACCCTACGACGGAAGCCGTCGCGGGTGAAGCGCAAACCGAACGCCTCAGGCGTCGAGCAGCTTGTCGTCGATCTCGTGGTTGCCGTGGACGGCCTTCACGTCGTCCAAGGCCTCGAGGGCGTCGATCAGCTCGAGCACCTGCTTGGCCAGGGCGGCGTCGGCCACGGGCACCGGGATCGAGGCGACGTAGGCGAGCTCGCTGGACTCGGGCTTGAGGCCCTTCTCCTGCAGCGCCTTGGAGACCGTGTCGTAAGCCGGGATCGGGCACAGCACCTCGAAGTGGTCGCCGTTGTTGACGATATCGTCGGCCCCGGCCTCGAGCGCGATTTCCATGAGGCGGTCCTCGGTGATCTGCGTCGACCCGATGAGGATCTGGCCCTTGCGGGCGAAGCTATGCGACACGGCGCCGGTCTGGGCCATGTTGCCGCCGTTGTCGTTGAAGGCCTGGCGGACCTCCGCGGCGGCGCGGTTCTTGTTGTCGGTCGTGACCTCGACGATGAGGCCGACGCCGCCGGGGGCGTAGCCCTCGTAGACGATCTCCTCGTAGATCACGCCGGGGATCTCGCCGGTGCCCTTCTGGACGGCGCGCTTGATGTTGTCCGTCGGCATGTTCGCCGCGCGGGCCTTGTCCATCAGCGTGCGCAGCCGCGCGTTGGACTCGGGGTTGCCGCCGCCGGCGCGCGCCGCGACGGTGATTTCCTTGGCCAGCACGGAGAAGATCTTCCCGCGCTTGGCGTCGATGACGGCCTTGTGCCGCTTGGTCGTGTGCCACTTGCTATGACCGGACATGGTGGGATGGGGTTGAAAATCAGCCCTTGGCCTTCTTCGGCGGGATCACCTCGACCGCGGGTTCCTCCTTGGTAACGGCCGCCTGCAGGATGGTCAACAGGTTCTGGACCGTCATGTAGAGGGTCAGGGCCGCCGGCATGGTGTAGCAGATGAGGGGGAACATCAGGGTCATCACCAGGATGATCGTCTTCTGGGAGCTGTCGGCCGACGGGCTGGGCGTCATCTTCATGGACAGCCACATCGTCACCCCCATCAGGATGGGCAGGAGGTTGAAGGGGATGCCGCCGAGCACGAAGAGCGTGTCGGGGGCGGCCAGGTCCTGGACCCAGAGGAAGGAATGGAGGCGCAGCTCGACGGTCGTCTGGAAGGCCGTGTACATGCCGAAGAAGATCGGCATCTGGATGAGGATCGGGAGGCAGCCGGCGAGCGGGTTGATGCCGTGGTCCTGGTAGAGCTTCATGAGCTCCTTCTGTTTCTTCTCCGGGTTGTCCTTGTACTTCTCGTTGATCTCCTGGAGCGGCTTGGAGAACTTCGCCATCTTCTTGGCCTGGCGCTGCTGGGCCGACGTGAGGGGCCAGGTGACGAGCTTGATCAGGAGCGTGAGGGCCACGATCGCCCAACCCCAGGACCAGGCGCCGCTCCACGCCAGCAGCATGTGCACGCCGCCGAGGCAGAAGAGCAGCAGCTTGCAGATGGAGGCGAACGGGATGAACCCGAGGAGTTTGGAGAACTGCAGGACGTAGACCTGGTTGTCCGGGAGGGCCGAGACGCGGGCGTATTCCTTGGGGCCGACGAAGAAGTCGCCGGTGAGCTCGGTCGAGAGGTCGGGCTTCACGACGGTGGCCCAGGAGGCCATGCCATCGAGGCCCTGCGTGCCTTCGGGGAAAGCGACGGGATGGATGGCGACCTGGGAACGGGCGCCCCGCGACTCCGGACTGGCCGGATGGATGATCGAGGCGAAGAACTGGTTGCCCGAGGCGACCCAGAAGTGAGGCTTGCCGGCGGAGGCCAGCTCGACCGTCGGGACGGCGCGGCGGGCGCCCAGGCCGAGGAACCCATTGGAGTCATGGAACAGGTCGACACCCGTGCGGACCGTGTCCTCGCCATCATGCGTCAGGACGGAGAGGAATTGGTTGGCCTTGTCGCCCTCGGTGGGATGCCAGCTGCCGAGGGTCTGCGCGAAGGCCGGGGCGGCGACGCCGGCGCCGGGCGAGAGCAGGCGCGTGGTGAAGCGGATGGAATAAGGTTCGCCGGTCGCGCCCAAGGCGTAGGTCCGCTCGACCTTGCCGCCGTCCGGCAGCGCGCCGACCAACGTCAGGCTATCCTTGGTCTTCGCGACGACCTTGAACTCGCCGAGGACCTGCTCCCAGGCGCGGGTGGCGCGGTTCTCGACCACGAGGGTGAGGGCCGCGTCCGGATTGCCGCGATTGAAGACGACCTTGTCCTTGCGCTCGGTGTCGGCGAACTCCTTGAGGAGCTCGACCTGCTCGATGGCGCCGCCGCGGGTGGTGAAGGTGACGCGGATGTGCTCGTTGGCGAGGACCTCGCGGGCGGCCTTGGCGCGATCGAGGGCTCCGGCCACGGACGGCGCGACGACGGCCCCCGTGAGGGCCGGCGAGCCGGCGGGATTCGGAGCCGCCGGGGCGACCGCGGCGGAGGTCGGGGCGGCGGCGGGAGCCGGGACCTGGCGGGGGGTGCCGAAGATGTAGAAGGCGAGAGCTCCGCCGAAACAGGCGAGGGCGAGGAAGAGGTTCTTGCGGTCCATGGAAAAGGGAGGGGTTGGGCGTAGGCAAGGGACCGCCGGGGAGCAAGGCACAAGGCGTCCCAGGACGGCCGGACCGCCCCGAGCCCGCGGCGGGGGGCCCCTAGCCCCTTCCAGGGAGGCTTAGGAGCCCGGTTTGGTGGCCGGCAGGGCCGCCAGTTCGGGGGGCAGCCGATCCGCCGGGTAGGTCGGGAAGGTCAATTCCAGCAGGGAGACGAAGGGGACGGAGAATTTGGTCTGCCCGCCGGAGCGGTCGACCAAGGTGGCGACGGCCACCGCCTGCGCCCCGTGGGCCTGAAGGATATCGAGGCACTCCTGGACGCGACCGCCGCGGGTGACGACGTCCTCCGCGACGAGCACGCGTTCGCCGGGACGGAAGCTGAAGTTGCGGCGCAGCACCAGCTTGTCGTTCTCCTTCTCGACGAAGATGAAGCGCACGCCGAGCTGGCGGGCGACTTCCTGGCCGACGACGAGGCCGCCCATCGCCGGGGCCAGCACGGTGTCGCACGGGTAAGCGGCCAGCTTCGGCTTGAGCAGCTCGATGAGGCGCGTGACCTTGTCCATGTACTGGCAGACCTGCGCGCACTGGAAGAAGTGCCCGCTGTGCAGGCCGGAGCGCAGCACGAAGTGGCCGGTCAGCAAGGCCTTGGAGTCGCGAAAGATCTGGAGGACTTCTTCTTGGGTCGAGCTCATGGTCGGGCCGGATGAAGGCGAAAACCGCGGCGAGGGCGAGGCGATAGGCAGGATGGGGCGCTTTTCCCCAACAAAGGGTAGACCCGGCTCGACCGGCGGTTATCAAGGAAGGCCATGCCCTCCCCCGCCCCGGACGACCTGACCGCGACCGCGCAGCGCCACCGGCGGACGATCCGACTGGTCGCCGCGACCCTGATCGCCCTCCCTTTGGCGGGCCTGGGTTGGCACCTGCTGCGGACCGCGCCGACCGAGCGCCCCGCGGGCTCCGTGGCCGGCATGGTCTGGATTCCCGGCGGCGAGTTCACGATGGGCAGCGACCAGGCGGATGATAAGCACAAGGAGGAACGCCCCGGCCACCGCATCCAGGTCGGCGCCTTCTGGATGGATGAGACGGAGGTGACCAACGCGCAGTTCACGCGCTTCGTCGAGGCGACCGGCTACGTCACCGAAGCCGAGAAAGACCTGGATCCGCGGACTTTCCCGAACGCCCCTTCGCCGGAACTGCTGAAAGGCGGCTCCTTGCTCTTCAAGCACACGGCGGGCGTGAACCCTTTCCAATGCGGCGCCGGCGACCTGCCGTGGTGGAAGTTCACCGTGGGCGCGAACTGGCGGCAGCCCGAGGGCCCTGGTTCCGACCTCAAGGGTCGCGCCGGATATCCGGTGCTGTGCCTGACCTACAAGGACGCCCAGAGCTACGCGAAGTGGGCGGGCAAGCGCCTGCCGACCGAGGCGGAGTGGGAGTTCGCCGCCCGCGGCGGCCTGGCCGACAAACCGTACGTGTGGGGCGACGAGGAACGGCCCAAGGGCAGGATCATGTGCAACCATTGGCAGGGCAAATTCCCCGCGACCGACACGGGCGAGGATGGCTTCAAGTCCGTGGCGCCGGTGAAGTCTTTCCCGCCGAACGGCTACGGTCTCTACGACATGGCGGGCAACGTCTGGGAGATGTGCGAGGACTGGTACGGGCCCGAATGGTATGGCCGGTCGCCCAAGGATAACCCGACGGGCCCGGTCATCGGCTTCGACCCGGAGGGCACCGGCTACGGCCAGCACGTCATCCGCGGCGGCTCCTGGCTGTGCGACGAGGGGTATTGCTTCCGCTACCGCGCGACGGCGCGCCAAGGGCTCGACCCGCTGACCTCGACCAACCACGCGGGCTTCCGCTGCGTGGCGGACCTGCCGGCCCCGGCGAAGAAGTGACGCCTACTTCTTCTCCTGGTAGTCAAGGTCCTTGCCGAAGGTCTCCTCCATCGTGGCCAGCGCCAGGAAGGCCGCGCCGAAGCACAGCGCGCAGAGGATCGCGCCCGCCAGCGGCGCGCTCACCCGCGACTGGCCGAGCGGCATGGCCAGGAAGGTGAAGAGGAAGGTCAGCGGCACGAGCGAGCCGCGGGCGAAGTTCGGCACGGTGGTGGCGACGGTCGCGCGGAGGTTGGTGCCGAACTGCTCGGCGGCGATCGTGACGAAGAGCGCCCAGTAGCCCATGCCGAAGCCCATCAGGAAGATGAGCCGGTAATAGGCGTCGGAGCTCCAGCCGCCGGCGCCGAACAGGTAGACGACGACGCAGGCCAGGCTGAACAGCAGGAAGGCCAGCACGACCTTCTTCCGGGAACGCAGCAGCTGGCTCGCGACCCCGCTGGCGAGGTCGCCGAAGGTCAGGCCGAGGTAGAACGCGGCGACGGCCCAGTTGTCCTTGATGGGCTCGCCCTGGATCCCGGCGGCCGGCGCGAAGACGGTCGAGGCGCGCTGCACGAGGATGCCGATCATGAACCAGGTCGGCAGGCCGATCAGGATGCAACGCAGGTAGCGGAGGAAGCGCTCGCGGCCCGCGAAGAGGGCGAAGAAGTCGCCGCGGGCCACCGACCCCGCGGCGGCGTGGTCGCGGGCCTGATGGTACATGCCGGACTCGCGGACCCCCACGCGCAGGGCGAGCAGGAGGAGGCCGAGGCCGCCGCCGATGAAATAGCTCATGCGCCAGCCTTCGACCGGGGAGCCGAAGAGACCGCCCACGACGCGCCCGATGTCGGCCACGTGGTCGGCCATGTAACCGGCGACGACGGCGCCGAAGACGCCGACGGTCGCCACCAGGGCGGTGCCGTAGCCGCGCCGTTCCTTCGAGAGGGTCTCCGAGACGAGCGCGATGCAGCCGCCGAGCTCGCCGGCGAGGCCGAGGCCGGCGATGAACCGCCAGGCCGCGTAGGCCTCGAAGCTGTGCACGAGGCCGTTGGCGATGTTCGCGACGGAATAGAGGAGGATCGAGCCGAAGAGGGTCGTGAGCCGTCCCATGCGGTCGCCGAGGATGCCGAAGAGGATGCCGCCGAGGAGCATGCCCGCCATCTGCCAGGAAAGGAGGTCCTGGTACCAGGCGGCGCCGCTGATGAGATGGCCGAGCCCCAGGCTGGTCAGGCTGTCCTTGCGGATCGTCATGAACAGCGTGAGGTCGTAGATATCGACGAAGTAGCCCAGCGCCCCGACGATCACGGCGGGTTGCAGCAGGTCCTTCCAGAGGGGGCGGGTCGGCGAGAAATCGGGTTCGCGCATGGGGACGGGGTCAGGCCTTGAGACCGTGCAGGTTGGCCATGGAAATGCCAGACAACATTGCCCCGGTGACGCCGAGGAAGCCCTGGTCCGTGCCGATCAGGAAGAGGTTCGCGAGGTCCGTCCGCCCGTCGCGCCGCTTCACGGTCGAACCATAGATCGCGCCGTTCAGGTGCCCGGTGAACTTGCGGACCGTCCGGGGCGTGAAGACGTCGGTCGAGGTCAGGGCGGCGTCATGGACGGCGTCGGCGACGGCCGGGAGGTGGGCCCGGGCGACCCGGTTGAGGCGACCGCACCAATCCCGCTTGCGGGCCTGGTACTCCGCCTCGGGCAAGGCGCACCAGGCGTCGTGGTTCGCGAGGGCGGTGACGCGCAACCAACCCTCGTCGAGCGCCCGGCCCGCCCCGTAATCGTAGTTGTTCGGGATGCAGATCACGCCGGAGCGGGGATCGACGAGCTCGGCGGGCGACCGGTAGCCGAAACGCTCGGCGTCGCAGAAGAAGACGATGGTGTCCTTCCAGCCGAAGCCGGCGAAGGCCTCGGGCCGGTAGGTGGCGATCGTCTCCGCGTAGCCGAGCCGGCCGATCTCCGCGGCGCCCGCGACGGGCGCGACATCGGAACGGAGGCGCATCGTCTCGACGGCGCCGGCGGAGGAGTAGACCGCGTCCGCGGTGACCTCGGAGCCGTCGTCGAGGACCAGGGCGGCGACCCGGCCGGCGCGCACCGCCAAGGACCGCACGCCGAGCTTCATGCGCCGCTCCACGCCGTGCTCGCGGCACCGGTCGACGAGCAGGCGGATGACCTGGCGGACGCCGACGAACGGGCGCGCAAAGCCCTCGCGGAACAGCGAACGCCACATGATGGCGAACTGCGAGACCTCGATGTCGTCCTCGAGCGCGCTCCCGTAGAAGCAGGTCGGCAGGAGGAGCATGTCGCGCAACAGCGGGTCGCCGAGACGCTCGTCGAGCAAGGCGCGGGCCGAGCCGCCGTGGGCCTCCAGCGCCGCCTCGTCGAGGCCCGCGATCCAGGCGTCGAGCGCGCGGAAACGGTCGACGGAGCGGGGGAACTGCTCCGCGACGTCGGCCAGCAGGTGCCCGAAATCGTTGTCCAGACGCAGGTTCTTCCCGCCCATCGCGACCCGGGAGCCGAGCTGCGGGCACAGGTCGAGCTCCTCGCGCCGGATCCGCAGCTGGCGCATCAGCTTGACGAGCGGCGCGCCCTTCGCGCCCTCGGGCACCCAGTTGGTCAAGGCATGGAGACCGACGTCGTACTTCCGCGCGCCGCGGGCGTAGAAGGAGTTGAGGCCGCCCGGGGCGTTGTGCCGCTCGAGGACGAGCACCTTGCGGCCGTACATCCCGAGGCGCACCGCGGCCGCCAGGCCGGACATGCCCGCCCCGATGATGACGGCGTCGTAATGGGCGGGGGCGTCCATGGTCAGGCGCTGATGCGCAGCAGCTCGTCGGCGGCCCGCGCGACCTGGAGCGGCGTGATGCGCTCGAAGGCCCGCTGCAGGCGTGCCTGGTGGTCGGGGCGCGTCTCGCCCTCGAACGCGGCGGTGTCGATGCGCACGACGCGGTGCAGGGTGCCCCACGGGCGGGCCCGCGCGTAATCGGACGGCCCGAACACGCCGACGACGGGCGTGCCGACGGCGGCGGCGAGCTGGAGCACCGCCGAGTCGACGCCGAGGAAAAGGCGGGCATCCCGGAGCAGGCGGGCGAGCTGGGCGAAGCTCAACCGGCCGCCCGTGGCGGTCGCCGCCGGGCCGACGAGCCCGCACAAGGCCTCCGCGAACAGCCGTTCCTCGTCCGCGGGCCCCGCCGAGACGACGATGCGCTCGACCGCGCGACCGGCCAGCAGCTCGCGGGCGACGGCCGCCCATTTGTCGAGGGCGAGCAGGCGGTCCGGATGGGAGCAGCCGGGATGGATGACGGCGAACCGGCGGGGCTCGACCGACAAGCCGTGCTCCTCCATGCCGGCGGTGGAGAACCACATCCCCGGCGTCTCCGCCTGGAAACCGAAGGCCTGCGCGCAGACCGCGTGGTCGCACGCGGCCTCGTGCGGGTCGACCGGAAACCCGAAGACCTCCTGATGGAAGAACGGGCGCCACCAGACCGGGGCCCGGCCGGCGCAGACGCGCCGCGCGGCCTTGGAGAGGGCGACGAGCCGGCGGGCCAACGGGTGCGCGCCCAGCGCGATCGCCGCGTCGAAACGCTGGCGGCGCAGGTGGGCCAGGAGCGGCCAGTTGCCCTCGGCCGGATCGCAGGCGACGACCTCCACGACGGCGGGGCAACCGCCGAGGGCGGGCACCGCGCCCGGCAGCGTGACATAGGTGATGGCGATGCCGGGGTGGCGTTCCCGCAGGGCGCGGAAGGCGGCGGTGGTCGCGAGCGCCCCGCGGAGCTTGGCGAACTTGACGACCAGCAACCGCATCAGCCGAGGTCCCGCGACTGGTTGTCCCAGAGCCGGCGGAACAGCTCGCTGGACCGGTACACCTCCTCGCGCGACCCGTCCGCGACGACCCGGCCCTGCTCGAAGACCAGGACGCGATCCACGTCGCGGATGGTGCTGAAGCGATGGGCGACGATGAGCGTCGTGCGCCCCTTCATGAGCAGCTGCAGGGATTCCTGGATCGCGCGCTCGGTCTCGGTGTCGAGGGCCGAGGTCGCCTCGTCGAGGATCAGGATCGGGGCGTCCTTGAGGAAGGCGCGCGCGATCGAGATGCGCTGGCGCTGGCCGCCGGAAAGGCCGGATCCGCGCTCGCCGACGCGCGTCGCGAACCCCTCGGGCAAGGCCTCGATGAACCCGAGGGCGCCGGCGAGCCGGGCCGCGGCGCGGACCTCCGCCTCCGTCGCGCCTTCCCGGCCGAGCCGGATGTTCTCGAGGATGCTGTCGTCGAAGAGGACCGGCTCCTGCGAGACGAGGGCGATGTTCGCGCGCAGGTCGAACTGGCGGACCGACCGGAGATCGAGGCCGTCGAGGGTGATCGCGCCTTGCCGCGGGTCGAAGAAACGCGGGACCAGGTTGACGAACGTGCTCTTGCCCGCCCCGCTGGGCCCGACCAACGCGACGGACTGGCCGGCCGGGATCGTCAGCGTCAGGTCGCGCAGGACGGGTTCCGCGCCGTAGGCGAAGGAGACCCCCGCGAAGTCCAGCCGGCCTTGCGCGCGCCCGAGGGGCCGCGCGTCCGGGGCGTCGGCGACCTCGATCGGCGCCAGGAGCACGTCCTCCAGCCGCTTGAGCCCGCCTTCCGCGATGGCGATGAGGTTGTTCATGCGGCCGAGCTTCTTGACGGGCTCGTAGGCCACGTAGATGGCCGTGATGATCATGAGCAGGTCGTTGTAGCTCATGCCGGCGGCGGCGCCGATCCAGACGGCCAGGGCGATCCCGGTCGCGGCCACGATCTCCAGCAAGGGCGAGAGCGCCTTGTCGTAGCGCGCGAGCTTGGCCTGGAGCCGCAAGCCCAGGCGGCTGGCTTCGCCGAAGCGGCGCTCCTCCCGTTCCTGCAGCCCGTAGGCGCGGATCTCCCGCGGGGACTGCAGGTTCTCGACGACGATGCTGTTCAGGGTGGAGGCGGAACCGAGCGCCTGGACCGCGCGCCGATGCAAGGCCTGCCCGATGGCCCGCGCCAGGAAGACCGAGACCGGCACGACCAGCAGGCAGAGCAGGAAATGCCCGCCGCCGGGGGTGGTCAGGCACTTGAAGACGACGAAGCCGACGGAGCCCAGGAGCGTGAACGGCTGGATGATGATGTCGGTGGAGACGTCGACCAGGACCATGCGGACCGACTGCACGTCGCCGGTGAGCCGCTGCATCAGGTCGCCGGTGGGCAGGCGGGCGAAGAAACCGAGGTGCAGGCGCTGGAGCCGGGCGAAGACCGCGCCGCGGACCGAATCGACCACCCGGAGGCCGGCGAGGTTGACGAAATAGCTGGCGAGGAACTGGCTGACGCCGCGCACCAGGAAGACCGCCGGAAGGAAGGCGACGGCGAAGGTCACCTCGTGGCCGCGCGGCAGATACCAGGCACCCCCGCCCAGCCAGTCGGGGCAGACGAACACCGGCGCGGCCCGCTGAGCCTCGGTCCCGAAGACGGTGGGCAGGATCTTGCCGAGGAGGACCGGCAGACCGATGGACTGGGCCAGGCCGTAGATCAGTCCGAAGACCACGGCCAGCAGCAGCAACCGACGGCTCCCCTTCAGGTGCGTCAGGTAAAGTCTGTAGCGGCCGCTCTTCACGGCCCCAGCGTGGCGAAGGGCTCCGCCGGAGGGAACACCAAAAGGCGGGTTATTTCCGCTTGGGGAAGGCGACGGAGAACGCGATGGCCAAGGCGAGGATGATGCCGATCACCGAGAGCGAGCCCGCCGTCGGGACATGCACGTGCACCCCTTGCGCGGTCGTCTGCCGCAACCAGCCCGGGACCCAGGCGGCGACCTGGTGCTCGGGCTGCCCGAGGCCGGCGGCCCACGGCAGGATCATCTTGAGGCCGATGAAGCAGAGGATGAAGGCCAGCGCGGGCTTGAGGAACCGGAAGTAATGCATGAAACCGGAGATGGCGAAATACATCGAGCGGAGCCCCATGATCGCGAAGATGTTGGAGGTGAAGGCGACGAACCGGCGCTCCTCGATGGGCAGGTCCGGCGGCAGGATGCCGAGGACGGCGGGGATGGAATCGATGGCGAAGATCAGGTCGGTGCCCTCGACGACGACCAGCACGAGGAAGAGCGGCGTGAAGCGGCGGACCCCGTCCTCCTTGACCCAGAACTGGTTGCCGTGAAGCTTCGGCGTGAGCGGGAAGACCTTGCGCGCGAGGCGCACGAAGAGGTTCTCGCCCATGCCCTTGCCCTCATCCTCGTCCTTCGCCCAGGCCAGCTTGAGGCCCGTGAACAGCAGGAAGGCCCCGAAGACGGGCAGCAGGATCGTGAACCGGTCGACCGCGGCGACCCCGGCGATGATGAACAGGGCGCGCATGGCGACGGCGCCGAGGATGCCCCAGAACAGCACGCGGTGCTGCAGGTGGGCGGGGATCTGGAAATGGGCGAAGACGAGGATGAAGATGAAGAGGTTGTCGACGGAGAGGGCGAGTTCGAGGACGTACCCGGCCGCGAACAACTGCGCGTCCTCGGGCGTCCGCCAGGCGGCCAGCAGGAAGGCGAACCCCACCGCGAGCAGGACCCAGACGGCGCACCAGGCGACCGCCTCCTTGAAGGACGGGGCGTGGTCGGTCTTGTTGAACACCCCGAGGTCCAGCGCCAGCATCAGCGCCACGAAACCGAGGAAGGCGCCCCAGGCCCAGCCGGGGATGACCAAGGGAGCCTCGGCCGCGAGAAACAAGGTGTTCACGCCCTCGAAATTAGCCGAAACCGAGGGGAGTCAAGCCGACCCGCCGATGGAGGCTTGCCCGGGCGGGCCCGCCGCGGCTAGATGACGGCCGCGTTCCCGTAGTTCAACGGATAGAACATTGGTTTCCTAAACCGAGGATGTGGGTTCGATTCCCGCCGGGGACAGCGAGCGGCTCAGCGCTTGAGCCGGTAACCTTGGATGCGGGTCGAGGGCGAGCGGCGGTAGATCGAATCCACGTCCTTGATCTGCATCAAGGCCCACGGGGCGAGGATGCTGTCGCCGTTCTTGGTCAGCACGATGTCGTCCGCGATATACACGCAGGTATGGAGGCCTTCGCCGTCCTCGAGGAAGCAGAGCACGTCGCCGTAACGATAGGGAGCCTCGACCGTCGCGTAGTTCTCGACCAGCTGGGCGGCGGCGAGCCGGGTATCCAGGTAGAAATCCTTCGGGGTGAGGTTGAAGAAATTGAGCGAGGTCCAATGGCAATCGGGGAAACGGCCTTTCAACCCGAGTTCCATCTCCGGGAAGGTGTAGGCCCGCTGGCGCATCAGCGAAGGCAGGAAGTGCGTGATGTCCACGGACTGCGGGGCGCGACGCTGGGTGATGGCGTTGATGAACGTCAGGCGCGGGGCGTCGGTCTGGCCCGCCGCCCAGTAGTCGATGAACTGGCGCCGGTCGGTCTTCAGGGGCAGGTGCAGCTCGACGACCAGGCTGCGCACGCGGGTCACGGCGCGGAACGTCGAACGCACCTCGTCGGAGGTCTTGGCCAGCGTCAGCAGCGCCTGGATGTCGCTGAAGACGAGGGCGTCGCCGCGTTTCCAGACCAGTTTGCGGAAAAGATCCTTCTGCGGTTCGCTCAGGCCATTGTCCATGAGCCAGTCCTCGAGGTCGCCCCCGAGGATGAAGACCGGGTCCCGCTGGTACTCGTTGGCCGGGGACTTCGCCAGTTCCTGATAAAGCATGGCCCGCGCCGCCGGGGGGATCGCGACCAGGTCGTCAGGACTCGGGTACAGGCTGAGGACGTTCCCCGAGGCGATGCGGCGGGCGGGATCGAGCAGGCGCTCGACGACCGGGGCCGGGACGCCGCAGCGTTGCAGCAGGGCCCGCACCGCGGTCTCGGTGGTCTGCTCGAAGACCCAGCGGGTCACGGAATTGGGCTTGGCGACCGCGGCCAGCAAGGCATCCGGGGCCTCCATGTAGATGGCCCGGACCTCCAGCTCGCCCCAGGGGCCCGGTCGGGCCTTCCAGACCGGCTCCTCGTAGGCGCCGAGCGCGGCGGCGACGCACAAGACGAGGCCACGGGTCAGAAAATGACGAAAACCAAGTTTCACATCTTTTTAACACCACGTCGACGGGATGGTTCCCAGAAAATAATTTAGTTATTTTCGGGCGGATTGACTCCGCGGCCGCGGCCCGCCCGAATGGACGCATGTCACACGGCGGCTTCCATGTCCACGGCCCGGACCAGCACGAGCTCGAGCACCAGGCGGCGCACGGCGACAACCTCGCCGTCCGCGTCTCGATCATGACCGCGATCCTGGCCACGTTCGGGGCGGTCTTCAGCTACCTCGGGTCGGCCCAGCAGACGGCGGCCGCGGACTGCAAGAACGACGCCATCCTCGCGAAGAACGAGGCGATCCAGCTCCGCACCCAGGCCGCCAACCAGTGGTCGTACTACCAGTCGAAGAGCACCAAGCAGAACCTCTCCGAGCTCGCCCTGTCGCTGACCTCCGACGAGGCGCTCAAGGCGAGGTACGCGGCCGAGATCGCGCGCTACAAGACAGAGAAGGCGGAGATCAAGGTCGTCGCCGACGCCCTGGAGAAGAAGGCCGACGGTTTCGACGCGAAGGTCGACCCGCTGGTCCGGAAAAGCGCGGAGCTGATGCACCCGCACCATGTGCTGGCCCAGGCGATCACCTTGATCCAGATCGGCATCGCCCTGGCCTCGATCTGCGCCCTGACCAAGGTGCGGGCGCTCTTCTGGGCTTCCGCCGGGGCCTCGCTCGCCGGCCTGCTCCTGGCCATCTGGGCCTGGCTCCCCCATGGCGACCATGCCGCGGAGCCGGCGGCCCCGACGAGCCGCGCCGAACCCACGTCCGGCCACGGCAAGTGAGCCCGCGGGGGCGATTCGCATTGTAGTACGGACGCCTTCCCGACAGGGATAGGTGAACCCTTTCCTCCTCCCGTGGCCCGTCCCTCCTCCAAGAAAACCGCCGCCCCGCGCGGCCGCTCCGCCAAGTCCGGCGGCCGTCCCGCCAAGTCCCGCCCGGCCCGCCGCCAGGCCGACGCCGCCTCGACCTCCACCCCCGAGGCCGCCAAGGGCCAGCACGGCCAGCGGATCGGCGTCCTCATCGACGCGGACAACGTCTCGCACCAGCACCTCCCGACCCTGCGCCGCTTCATCGGCGAGACGCCGATCTCCGCCGCCCGCGCCTACGGCGACTTCCACGGCCGGCTGAGCGGCTGGCGCGCCGTCGCCCAGGAATGGCCGGAACTCGAGCTCGTCGACCAGCGCAGCTACACGCCGGGCAAGAACGCCGCGGACATGCGCCTCACCATCGACGCGGTGAAGCTGATGGCCGGCGCCAACCCGCCGACGACCCTGATCTTCGTCACCAACGACAGCGACTTCACGCCCGTCGTCGAGGACGCGAAGCGGCTCGGCGTGCGCATCGTCGTGATGGGCGAGCGCACCCACAAGGCCCTCCGCTCGACCGCGCACCACTACCTCAACCTGTCCGAGCTCCGCGACCGCCTGGAAGCCGAGGAGCGCGCGAAGTCCGACCCGAAGGCGGCGCTCGCCGTGCTCGCCCAGGCGATCCGCGAGCTGACGCCGAAGACGAAGGCCAAGGCGCTCGCGCTCCTCGACCAGTTCGAGAAGATGCTGCCGGACGTGCGCTTCGGCGATGTCCGCCCGCCCCGCCCCGCCGCCCCGGCCCGCGAACCGAAACCCGTCCGCGAACCGCGCGAGCGCCGCGGCCGGCGCGAGGAACGCGCGCCCAAGGCCACCGAGGGAAGCGGCCAGGACTACCGCGACACCCCGAACCTCTCCGCCTCCCAGCAGGCCCAGGGCAAGGCCGAGGCCGACCAGCGCCGCGCCCAGCTCCAGCAGCGCCAGGACATCATCGACGCCCTCGTGGACGTGGCCACCGGCCTCGCGCCGGAAGGCGAGTGGATGAAGGTCGAGTTCATCAAGAAGTTCCTGATCCAGGAACACCCGGGCCTCGAGGCCAACGCCCCGCGCTACGCGAAGTTCTACCGCATGCTCGAGGACACCGGCCGCTTCGACGTGGATCTCCGCGGTTCGACGGTCTACGCGCGGCTCAAGCCGGGCGCGGACGGTCCGGCCCCGGCCGCGCCGACCGGCGCCTGATCACTTTCCGATCGTCCGGGCAAGGAAGTCCAGGACCGGCGCCATCAGGTCCGGCTGGTCGCTCCTGGTCTCGTTCGAGGTCTCGTTCCCATCGGCCGACCAGCGTCGGCTGACACGCTTCCAGCCGGACCCCTTGGGATGGAGATCGAAGGTGTGCGGGGCGCCCGCGACCACGATCAGCTCGTGGTCGAGTTTCGCCTTGGCCAGAGCCGCGGCCATGTCCTTGGACTGCTGCAGGTCGACGGTGGTGTCCGCGTCGCCATGCAGGATGAGCACGGGCGGATCGGCGCGGTCACACTGGTTTTCCGGCAGGTAGGCGGCCTGCTCCCCGGCGGGGACGCCCGGGACGTCGCCTTTGCCGTGCTTGGAGAAGTTCACGACGCCGTAAAGGTCGATGACCGCGGAAACCTTGGCCGAGACCTGGGCCTGCGGGTCGCCGCCCGGGCCGGTCTTGTCATCGGACAAGCCGACCATCAGCGCGAGGTAACCGCCGGCCGACCCACCCGCGACGGCGATCTTGTCCGGATTGACGCCCAGTTCCGGGGCATGGGCGCGGACCCAGCGGACGGCGTCGCGGCAGTCGGCGAGGTTGCGGGGCCAGACGCCCGCCTTGGTCTTGGGACCCAGGACATAATTGCAGCTGACGACGACGTAGCCGGCGCGGGCGAGGTCGGCGCTCACGCTGGCGGAGCGATACTCGGCCTTGTCCCCGCCGGTGAAACCGCCGCCGTGGATGAAGACCACGGCCGGACGGTCCGCGCGCGCGGAACCGCCCGGAAAATAAAGATCCAGCTTCTCCTTGCGGGCGTCGCCGAGGAAAGGGACGTCGCTCAGGCGGAAGACCGGATGCGCCGCATCGACCCCGGCATAGGCCGCCCTGGCCAAGTCGCGCACCTGGGCGACCGCGACCTTCTCGCCCGGCTTGGCCAGCTCGCGGATGCCGAGCGTGGAGACATCGGCGGCGAACAAGGAGACGGCGACGAGGAGCGGGAGCAGCGGACGCATGGAGGGAGGGGCGGAGGGTTTCTACCCCGCCCTTGCCGGCAGTCAACGTCCGGGCGGACCGCCTCAGGCCAGCGCGTGGGCGTAACCGTCGACGATCGCCCGGAGCGAGGCCTCGACGAGGTTGGCGCTGACGCCGACGGTGCCCCAGGAGCGCACGCCGTCGGTGGAACGGACGACGACGCGGGTCTGCGCGGAGGTGCCGTCCTGGCCGGCGAGCACGCGGACCTTGTAGTCGGCGAGGTGCACCTTCTTGAGCTTGGGGAAGGCCTTCACGAGGGCTTCGCGCAGGGCCTGGTCGAGCGCGTGGACCGGGCCTTCGCCTTCCGCCACGGTGAGCGTCTCCCGGCCGTCGATGCGCACGCGCACCGTGGCCTCGCAGGAGGCGTCCTTCAGGCCGCCCTGGACGGAGATGTGATACTTCACGACCTCGAACGGCAGGACCGCGGCCTTGCCGAGATGACGGCGGAGCAGGAGCGCGAGGGAGGCGTCGGCGTCCTCGAAGCTCCAGCCCTGATGCTCGAGCTTCTTGAGCTCCTCGAGGGCGACGCGCGTGGAGGGCGCGTCCTTGTCGAGCTCGATGCCGAGCTCGGCCGCCTTGAGCAGGAGGTTGCTGCGGCCGGACTGGTCGCTGACCAGCACGTCGCGCGAGTTGCCGACCGCGGAGGGGTCGACGTGCTCGTAGGCGGCGGAGAACTTGCGGATGGCGTCGACGTGCGTGCCGCCCTTGTGGGCGAACGCGGCGGCGCCGACCCACGGGCGCCGGGGATCGGGGGCCTGGTTCGTGACGCCGTCGATGAAGCGGGAGAGCGCGGTGAGGCGCTTGAGCGAGGCCGCGGGGACGCAGCTCCAGCCGCGCTTGATCTGGGCGACCGGGATGACGGCCGTGAGATCGCAGTTGCCGGTGCGCTCGCCGATGCCGTTCATCGTGCCCTGGACGTGGACGGCGCCGGCGTCGAGGGAGGCCAGCGCGTTGGCGAGGGCCAGGCCGGAGTCGTCGTGGGTGTGGATGCCGATCGCGGCCTTCACGGCGGCGCGGGCGTGGCGGGTGGCCGCGGCGACCTCGTCCGGCAAGGAGCCGCCGTTGGTGTCGCACAGCACGATGCGCGCGGCGCCGGCCTCGGCGGCGGCGCGGAAGCAGGCCGCGGCGTAGGCCGGATCCTCCTTCCAGCCGTCGATGGCGTGCTCGCAATCGTAGACGACCTCGCGACCGTGGGACTTGAGGAACGCCACGGTGTCGGCGATCATCGCGAGGTTCTCCTCGGGCGAGCAGCGGAGCACCTCGCGCACGTGGAGGGCGGAGGTCTTGCCGTAGATGGTAACGACCGGGGTCTCGACCTCGAGCAGGCCGCGGACCTGCGCGTCCTCGGAGGCGCGGACGCCCTTCTTGCGGGTGGAGCCGAAGGCGGCGAGCTTGGCGTGCTTGAACTTCAGCTTGCGGGCCTCGGCGAAGAACTCGATGTCGCGCGGGTTCGAGCCGGGCCAGCCCCCCTCGATGTAGTTGACGCCGAAGCGCTCGAGCTCCTGGGCGACGCGCACCTTGTCGGCGACCGAGAAATGGATGCCCAGCCCCTGCGAGCCGTCGCGGAGGGTGGTGTCGTAGATCTCGATTTTGCGTGCCATGGTGGTGGGGAGTGAAGGTGGGTAGCGGAAGAAGGTCCGGGGCCGTGAGCCGCGGAACGGGGAGCGCCCGTCGGGCGATCCGTCCGGCGGGCTCAGCGCCCGACGATGGTAATGTTCGCGGGAATCCGGGCGCGACCGACCGCGGAGCGGGGGGAGGTCGGGGACTGGGCCGGAGGCTTCATCGCGAAAGCCAGACTCCAAAGCCACCCGGGGGCGGAGTCAAAGGGAAAGGCGGGGGCGCCCGCTCCGCGCTCGCCAAAAGGCCCCGAAAAGCCAAGGATTCGGCCATGCGAAGCCTCGCCCCCCTGCTCCTGCTCCTCGCGGGCCTGGTCCCGTTGCGCGCCCAATGGCAGATCTTCGCCGAGAAACTGCCCGCCCCGGGGGCCTGGGCGAGTTTCCGCATGGAGAGCCTGCGCGAAGGCAAGGTCGTGTCGACGAGCGACCTCCGCTTCTCCGTGCGTCCCGGCCGCGACATCGGCGGCAAGCCGCATGTCTGGTTCACCATCGAGCCGGTGATGTGGCTCGGCTCGCGGGAGCGGGCGCCCTTGCGCCTGCTGGTCCGGCCGGACATGGACCGGGCCGCCGCCAGCCGGCTCATCGAGAACTCCGCGGAGATCGTCTTCTCCAATCCGGTGAAAGGCGCCTACCACATGACGCGGGACGACATCGCCTGGGTCTCCAACTGGGCGAACCTGCGCTACACGAGCGAGCTGACCCTGGACGACCCCGCCGCCGAGAAGGTGGAGCTGGCCGGCAGGACGTTCGCGTGCGAGCGGCTGCGCATGTTGGCCACGACGGTGACGGACCCGCCGGTGGTGACCAAGCAGACGATCGAATTCAAGGGCCGCGTGTGGCGCAGCGAGGCGTCCGCCTTCGGCGTGGTGCGCGCCGAATGGGAGGAGAAGACGACCAAGGGCTCGGACACGAAGCTCGACACCAAGCGGCTCACCTGGCTGGCGCAGGGACAGGAGGCGCCGCCGACCGACCCGGTGGACCGGGGGCGCGAGTTCTCCGTCTGGCGCCTGATCTTCAAGCGCTGACTCCCCGCCCAAAGACCAGCCCGACCGAAGGATCGGCCGGGCTGGCGGGAAGTGGTGGCCTGAGTCGGAATCGAACCAACGACACGACGCTCTTCAGGCGTCTGCTCTACCAACTGAGCTATCAGGCCAAATAGACTAGGGGTCGAAAGTGACCAAAGACCCCCTGCCCTGTCAATCCGACAAGGAAGGGGGCCGAAAACCGCCTCAGAAGCTGAATTTCCAAGCCGACAGGCGTCGCTGGACCTCGGCGATGACCTCGGCCTCACCCGCCTCGCCCTTGTCGGAGACGAAGGTGACGGAGAAGCGGACGAAGGCGCCGCAGTCATCCCAGGGCACGGTCGAGATGAGGTGCTCGGTGATCATCCACTGCGAGAAAGCCTCGCCGGACTCGAAGGCGACGGTGCCGGACGGGCCGGTGGCCGACTTCGGGGCGGGCATGTAGAGGAAGAAACCGGCGCCGGGCTTGCGCACCTGGAAGCCGAGCTGGGCAAGGACGCCGACGAGCTTGTCCATGCGGCGGGAATACTTGGCGGCGATGGCCTTCGGGATCGTGACCTCGTCGAGGCCGGCGGCGCCGGCCTTCTGGATGCCCAGGAACTGTCCGGAGTCGGAATTGTCCTTCACGTCGCCGTAGGCGCGGACGAGCAGAGCGTTGCCGGCGACGAAGCCGATGCGCCAGCCGGTCATGTTATGGCTCTTGGAAAGCGAGTGCAGCTCGAGGGCGACGTCCTTGGCGCCGGGGACCTGCAGGATGGAGACCTGCTCGGCGCCGAAGTGCAGGGAGCCGTAGGCGGCGTCCTGGATGACGACCAGGTTGTGCTGCTTGGCGAAGGCGACGACCTCCTCGTAGAACTTGAGCGTGGCGCAGGCGCCGGTCGGGTTGTTCGGGTAGTTGATGACGAGCACCTTGGCCTTGGCCAGGATGTCCGCGGGGACCGACTTGAGGTCCGGCAGGAAGTGGTTCTCGGCGGTGAGCTTCAGGTTATGGACGAGGCCGCCGTAGTATTTGGCGTGCGTGCCGAACACCGGGTAGCCGGGAACGGTCATGAGGACGTAGTCGCCAGGGTTGATGAGGCAGGCCGGGAGGATCGAGAGCGCGGCCTTGGAGCCGATGGAGTGGAGGACCTCGGTGTCCGGGTCGACGGTGACGCCGAAGAGGTTCTTCATGTAGCGGGCGGCGGCCTGCTTGAAGTCCGCGCCGCCGTTGTCGGCGTAGCCGCGGTTCTCGGGCTTGGCGGCCTCGGTCTGGAGGGCCTTCACCACCATCGGGAAAGCCATCTCGTCGGGCTCGCCCACGCCGAGGTCGATCAAGGCGACGTCGGGCTTCGCCTTCTTGGCGGCGGCCTTGGCGCGCTTGATCTTCTCGAACTTGTAGATGGCGGTCGACTTGCCGTAATTGACGCCGCCGATGCGTTCGGCGAAGAGCTGCTGGATATAGGACTCGGACATGGTGGTGAGGCCTTGAAAAAGAGGGGGAAACGGCCGAAGGCAAGCGGACTCCACCCGAGGGCTTGCCCCGCCCCGCCGGTCGGCCCAGCATGGGCCATGGAAACGAACGAACGGCCGGGGGAAGCGCGCCGCGACGGCCATGGCGGCCTCGGGATGTTCCTGGCGCTGGCCGGCTTGACGCTGCTCATGGGCGGACTGGGCGCGCTGGCGACCGCTCGCGGGGTCGCCGATTGGTACCCCACCCTCGTGAAGCCGTCCTTCAACCCGCCGAACTGGGTGTTCGGCCCGGTGTGGACGACGCTCTACCTGCTGATGGCGTACTCGATGTGGTTGGTCTGGGACGCGCGCGGCCATCTCCGCGCGGTCACCCGGATCACCTTCTTCGGCATGCTCGTCGCGAACGCGCTCTGGTCCCTGCTCTTCTTCGGCCTGCATCGTCCGGGCCTCGCGCTCGTGGACCTGCTCCTCTACCTGGCGCTCCTCGTCTTATGGTACCGCCAGCTGCGGGCGCAGGACCTCCTGGCGGCGCGGCTGCAATGGCCGCACCTCGCCTGGGTCGCCTTCGCCGGCGCGCTCAACGCGGCGATCTGGTGGCTGAACTGAAGGTCCCTTACTTGAAGCTGAGGCGCGCGGAGGTGGAGCTGACGCTCCCCGCGGCGTTGGTCACCCGCACGGAGTAGTAACCGGCATCGGACGAGTAGGTGTAAGGGATGGAATAGGTGCTGGCGGAGGCCCCGGTGATCGGCGCGCCGTCCTTGAACCACTGGTAGGTGCAGGCGGTCGAACTTGCCGCCGCCACGGAGAAAGTCGCCGGAGCGCCGGGGATCAGGGTGGAGCCGCTCACCCGGGCGTCATACACGTTGATGCCGTAGCCGTTGTAGAGGGGGCTCGAATAGAGCCCGAAGCGCAGGTAGCAGCCATACAGGTCGTAAGCCGACAGGCTCACGGTCGTGCTGCCGCTGCCGGACCCGGTGTAGGCCTTCAGGGTGGTCCAGTTCGTGCCGTTGCTGGAGGCCTGGACGAAGAAGGTGTCCAACGCGTCGGGGTAAAGCGACCAGGCGGAATTGAAGGTCAGGGTCGAACCGATCGAAGTGGAGAGGTTGATCCACGGGGACTGCGTGTAGGAATCGGTATAGGAAGCATACGCCGTCCCGAACATCCGGTCGGTCACGGACGAAGTGCTGGCGTCCCAGTCCCAGTGATACGGCGACTGGTTGTCGGAATAGGCGCCGTAGACCCAGCCGCTGGCGCCGGTATCGAAGGTGTAATTCGCGGCGGTCAGCGGGCTCAGGTAGGAGCCGGTCACCACCTGCGCCGCCGGCTGGCTCGTGATCGCCGGCGGATCCACCTGGGTCAGGCTGGCGGCGGAGCTCGTCACCGAACCGGCCGCGTTGGTCACGACCACCGTGTACGCGCCGGTCGCGGTCGAAGCATAAGGGTCCGGCGGCGTGTAAGTGGAGGCGGTGGCGCCGGCGATGGCGACGCCGTTGCGATACCACTGGTAGGTGCAGGGCACGGTCGAGACGGCGGTCGCGCTGAAAGCCACGTTCGCGGCGGGGTAGCCGTAGCCGGTGACGATGAAATCATCGATCACGCCCGAGGAACCGTTCGCGCCCTGCAGGCGGGCTCGCAGGTAGCAGCCCTTGCCCGCGAACGCGGCCAGACTGACCGAATAGGAGGACTGGTAGCCGGGATCGTTAAAGGAGGGGCAGTTGGACTTGAGGACGGTCCAGTTCACCCCGTCCGGGGAAGCCTCGACGGTCAGGTTCAGGCTGCCGGCGCCGGCGATGTAGGTGTTCGCGCTGAAGGCCAGCTGGACATTGGAGGCGCCCACCAGCGAAATCCAGGGAGAGCGCGCATACTGGTGCCCGTACCGTCCGGAATAGTTATCGCACTCGACCAGGCCGTTGAGCTGCGTCGGATCATCCCAGCCGAAGAACCACGGGATCGACGAGAGGTCATCCGGCATCGCGCCGAAGACCCAACCTTGCTCCCCCGAATCAAAGTCGAATTTGGCCAAGGTGCCCTGGGAAAGCTTGCGCACCACGGTCGCCGACTGCGGCTGGCTCGTCAGCGTCGGCGGCAGCGTCACCCCCAAGGCCACCGTCTGACTGGTGACCTGGCCGACGCTGTTCGCGACGACCACGTAGTAGTTGCCGGCGGTCTGCGTCGAGGCGGAGGCGATACTGCAGGTGGCGTTCGTGGCCCCGGAGATGGGCGTGCCGTCGCGGTACCACTGGTAGGTGAAAGGCGCGGTGCCGGCGGCGACCACGGAGAAGCTGGCGGCCTGGCCGTTGAGTTTGCTGGCCGACGTCGGCTGGGTCGCGATCGACGGCGACAAACCGACGTATGCGGCGGAGCTGGTGACGCTGCCCGCGGCGTTGGTCACCTTGACCGAATAACTACCCGCGGCGGTCGCGGCGTTGGCATCGGCGAGAACGAGCCCCCGGAGCGTGGCTCCGGCGATCGCCACGCCGTCCTTGTACCACTGGTAGGACATTCCTTGACCCGCGGCATAGACGGACAGCTCCAGCATCTCCTTGGCCAGCCCGGTGCCCCAGACCGCGACCTCATCCACGAGCGCGGGTCCGTCCGAGACGAATTTCAGGTAGCAGGTCTGGCCCGCGTAGGCGCCCAAGCTCACGATGATATCGTTACCCAGCGACTGGCTGGCCGTCTCGCTGAACAAAGGGGTCCAGTTCACCTTGTCGGTGGAAACCAGCACGGCGAAAGCGGTGCCGGCTCGCGCGTGCCAGAAACGCAGCTCGGGGGAAGTCAATCCCGCCAAGGAGATCGCCGGCGAAACCAACTCGCCGCCCCCGTTCGCGCATTCGATGTTCGACGCCTTGAGCCCCTCGTTGATCTGGTCGCTCCAGTACCAACCGCTGGACGGCCACTCGCCGTCCTTGCCGCTCCACGGCACCGTGGCCCAGCCGTCCGGCGAGTTGTTGAAGCCGAAGTAGATGGCGCGATAGCTCCTCGTGACCTTGGCGTCCACGACGTTGACCGGCGTGGGCGGCGTGACGATCGTCGGCAAGGCGACGACGGTCAATTCGCCTTCCTGGCTGAGCACCGCGCCGACGTCGTTCGAGACGGAGACGCTGTAACGTCCGGCGTCCTGGGCCGCGACCGCCGCGAAGGCGAGGCTGGCGGCGTTGGCGCCGGCGATCGGATTGCCATCCTTGCTCCATTGATAGGTGAACGGACCGGTCCCGGTGGCGGTCACCGAGAACGTGGCGGACTGTCCGGCGCCTTTGTAAAGCGAGGCGGGCTGGGTGACGATGCTCGGCGCCGTGTGCAGGACCAAGGAGGCGGCGGCGCTGGTGACGCTCCCGACCGGCCCCGTGATCTTGACCGAATAACTGGCGGCCGAGGTCGTCTGGACCGAGTCGATCGCGTAGGTCGCGGCCGTGGCCCCGACGATCGCCACCCCGTTCTTCAACCACTGGTAGGTGAACGGACCCGTGCCTCCCGCCGTGACCGCGAAGCCGGCCGGCTGCCCCACGGCGCGGGCGATCGAGACAGGGTTCTGGGTCACGCTGACCGGGACGCAGGCGTCCACGCGGACGGGGTTGCTCGACGAGGTGCTCACGGGGCCGGAGACGACGACATCGTAAACTGCGGACCCCTCGGAACTCTGGGCCGGGATCGAGTAGGTGGCCAGCGTCGCTCCCGCGATGGCGACCCCGTCCTTGCGCCACTGGTAGGTGAACGGACCGGTCCCGGAAACGGCGACCGACAGGACCTTGGGCAAGCCCGTGGCGATGGACGTCGTCGTCAGCGCGCCCAAAGGCTGGGTGGTGAACACGAAGGGCGAGAGCACCGACAAGGCGGCGCCTGCACTGGTGACCGTGTTCGCCGGACCCGTCACCTTCACCGAGTAGAGGCCTGCCTGGGCGGCGGACGCGGCCGCGAGGTCATAGGTCGCCGAGGTCGCCCCGGCGATGGCCACGCCGTTCAGCATCCACTGGTAGGTGAAGGGGCCGGTCCCGCTTACCGACACCGAGAAGCTGGTCGGCTGGCCCGCCACCACGTTCCGCGCCACCGGGGAAGTCGTCACCGCCGCGGGCAGGCAGGTGGCGATCGTCGCCGCCGCGCTCGTCGCCGTGCCGGCGGTGTTCGTGATGACCACGTCGTAGGTGCTCGTGCCCTCGACGGTACCGGCCAACGCCACATAAGAAGGCCCGATGGCGCCCGCGATCGGCGAGCCGTTCTTGAGCCACTGGTAGGTCGGCGCCGGCGTGCCCGTCGCCACCACCGACAAGACCTTCGAGGCTCCGCCGAGCAAGCCCACGGGGGCCGTCGGCAGGTCGGTGATGAAGCCGAGGACCGACAAGGTCGCCCCGACGCTCGTGGCCGAGCTCGCCGGACCGGTCACCTTCACCGAGTAGAGGCCGGCCTGGGCGGCGGAAGCAGCCGGGAGGTCATAGGTCGCGGAGGTCGCCCCGGCGATGGCCACGCCGTTCCTCATCCACTGATAAGTGAACGGACCTGTGCCGCCCGCCGTCACCGTGAAACTGGTCGACTGGCCCGCCACCACGTTCCGCGCCACCGGGGCCGCCGCCACCGCCGCGGGCAGGCAGGTGGTGATTGTCGTCGCCGCGCTCGTCAGAGTGCCCGCGGAGTTCGTGATGACCACGTCGTAGGTGCTCGCGCCCTCGATGGTGCCGGCCAACGCCACATAGGAAGGACCGATGGCGCCCGCGACCGGCGAGCCGTTCTTGCGCCACTGGTAGGTCGGCGCCGGCGTGCCCGTCGCCACCACCGACAAGACCTTCGAGGTCCCCGCCAGCAGGCTCACGGGGGCTGTCGGCAGGTCCGTCGTGAAGCCCAGGACCGACAAGTTCGCCCCGGGGCTCGTGACCGAGCTCGCCGGCCCCGTCACCTTCACCGAGTAGAGGCCGGCCTGGGCGGCGGAAGCAGCCGCGAGGTCATAGGTCGCCGAGGTCGCCCCGGCGATGGCCACGCCGTTCCTCATCCATTGATAAGTGAACGGACCCGTGCCACCCGCCGTCACCGAGAAGCTGGTCGGCTGGCCCGCCACCACGTTCCGCGCCACCGGGGGCGTCGTCACCGCCGCAGGCAGGCAGGTGGTGATCGTCGTCGCCGCGCTCGTCGCCGTGCCCACCGCGTTCGTGATGACCACGTCGTAGGTGCTCGCGCCCTCGACGGTCCCCGCCAAAGCCACATAGGAAGGACCGACGGCGCCCGCGATCGGCGCGCCGTTCTTGCGCCACTGGTAGGTCGGCGCCGGCGTGCCCGTCGCCACCACCGACAAGACCTTCGAGGTCCCCGCCAGCAGGCCCACCGGCGCCGTCGGCAGGTCCGTCGTGAAGCCCAGGACCGACAAGGTCGCCCCCGTGCTCGTGGCCGCGCCCGCCGGCCCCGTGACCTTCACCGAATAGAGGCCGGCCTGGGCGCCGGAGACAGCCGCGATGTCATACGTCGCGGAAGTCGCCCCGGCGATCGCCACGCCGTTCCTCATCCACTGGTACGTGAAGGGGCCCGTGCCGCCCGCGGTCACCGTGAAGCTCGCCGCCTGACCCGACACCACGCTGCGCGCCACCGGCGCCGTCGTCACCGCGGCGGGCAGGCAGGTCGCGATCGTCGCCGTCGCGCTCGTCGCCGTGCCAGCGGTGTTGGTGATGACCACGTCATAGGTGCTCGCGCCCTCGACGGTGCCGGCCAAAGCCACATAGGAAGGACCGACGGCGCCCGCGATCGGCGTGCCGTTCTTGCGCCACTGGTAGGTCGGCGCCGGCGTGCCCGTCGCCACCACCGACAAGACCTTCGAGGTGCCCGCCAGCAGGCTCACCGGCGCCGTCGGCAGGTCCGTCGCGAAACCCAGGACCGACAAGGTCGCGCCCGGGCTCGTGGCCGCGCCCACCGGACCCGTGACCTTCACCGAGTAGAGGCCGGCCTGGGCGCCGGAGACAGCCGCGATGTCATACGTCGCGGAAGTCGCCCCGGCGATCGCCACGCCGTTCTTCATCCACTGATACGTGAAGGGGCCCGTGCCGCCCGCGGTCACCGTGAAGCTCGCCGCCTGACCCGACACCACGCTCCGGGCCACCGGCGCCGCCGTCACCGCCGCAGGCAGACAGGTGGCGATCGTCGCCGTCGCGCTCGTCGCCGTGCCAGCGGTGTTGGTGATGACCACGTCATAGGTGGTCGTGCCCTCGGCGGTGCCGGCCAAAGCCACATAAGAAGGACCGATGGCGCCCGCGATCGGCGCGCCGTTCTTGCGCCACTGGTAGGTCGGCGCCGGCGTGCCCGTCGCCACCACCGACAGGACCTTCGAGGTCCCCGCCAGCAGGCTCACCGGCGCCGTCGGCAGGTCCGTGGTGAAAGCCGGGCGCTGGACGACGGTGACGCTGACCGAGCTGCTGACGACGGAGCCGGCGGCGTTGATGACCTTCACGGTGTAGGCGCCCGCGTCGGTGGACGCGAGCCGGGCGATGGACAAGGAGGCGCTGGTGGCGCCGCTGATCGCGACCCCGTTCTTCATCCATTGGTAGGTGAACGGAGGCGTGCCGGCCGCGGCGCAGCTCAACTGGTAGGCTTCGCCCGCGACCATGACGGCGGCGGGTAAGGTCGGCTGCGTGACGATGGAGGGAAGACGCGCCGAGACGGTGACCTGGGCCGACGCGGAGGTGACGGACCCCGCCTGGCTGGTGACGACGACATCATACAGGCCGGCGTCGGTCAGGGCGAGGGAGCCGAGGGAGAAAGTCGACCCGCGCTCACCGGCGATGTTCACGCCGTTCTTCCGCCACTGGTAGGTCACGGGCAGGCCGGGCGTGGCGACGACCGACAAGGTCACCGCGTCACCTTGGAGGAAGAACCCCCCGCGCGGCGGAACGGATACCGCGGGAAGCACGTTCCCGGCATAGACATCCGCGAGCTTGAGAGCCGCCTCGGCGTCCACCATGCCGCCGGTCAGCACCTTGCCGTCCAGTGCAGGCACCTTACGCACGGACTTCAGGATGATCTCCTTCACCTGGACCGCCGTCAGGGAAGGCTGGTGTGTCCACACCATGCAGACGACCCCCGAGACGATGGGGGCGGAGAACGAGGTGCCGCTGCTGAACTGGTAACTTGGGTTGGTGGTGTCGAGGTCGTTGATCGCGCTCACGGTGACCGAACGGACCCCGACGCCGATGCCTTGATAGGATCCGCCCGAACTGAGCCGAAAGCGCAGGTAGAACCGGGAGAAATCCATGTCGGAAGCGTCGAACTGATCGACCCCCGAACCCGTGCCCGTGTACTGCCTGAAAGAGTCCCAGTTCAATCCGTCGAAAGACAAATCGGCCGATAAGAGGTCGTTGGCCACGTCGAAAATCCCGTCGTATTGCACGCGGACACCGGAGTAGTTCCGGGCGTCGATCAGCGGGGAACGGGCGTAGGTGTCGGTCCACGGCGAATAATAGGAACCATAGGTGCGATCGACCAGGTAGCCGCCGCTGATCGTCCAGGACGCGAAGGAATAATCGGAGTTGGTGTACCGGAACGGCGCCCAGCCATTGGCCCCCGAGGAGAAATCGTTGCTGTAGATCACCCGGCGGGTCACATCCGCGCCGCGGATATCCGTGCCGGGCGCGGCGAGGTCGGTCGTCTGGACTCCGTAGTTCGAGAAACTGGCCAGCCCGCCGGTCCGGTCCTGGGCCGCGACCGCGATGATGGAAGCCGCGGGGTAGGAGGCGGGATAGGTCGGCGTCTGGTCGTTGTTCTTGCCGTCGTTGCCGGAGGAAATCACGCACAGGACCTGCATGGTCGCGATCTCCTCGAAGACGCCGGCTTCCAGGACGCTGTAGGCCCCGCCACCGAGGCTGAGGTTGATGACCTTGCAACCATCATCGACGGCCGTGGCCAGCGAGGCCATGACATCCGAGACCGCATAACCCCCTGACTTGAACTTGGGCTGCCCGCTGCGCCCGAACTGGTTGAAAACGCGGTACCCCCTGATCTTCACGCTGTTGGTGATGCCGGCGATCCCTTCGCCATTCCCGATCGTGCCGGCGATGATGCTGGCCACCAGGGTGCCGTGCCCGTTCTGGTCCAGCGGCAGCGGATCGAGGTCGTACCAGTCATACCCCCAGAGGTCATCGATCAAGCCGTTCCCGTCCTCGTCGATCCCGTTGAAGCCGTTCGCCGACTCGCTCGTCTTGGCGTGGATTGAGGCGACGAGGTCCGGGTGGAGCAACGTCACCCCGGAATCGATCACCCCGACGATGAGCGGGGACTTCGGCTTGTAGACGAGGTTGGCCTCGGGCCAGCGGATATCGATGCCGGCGGGACCGGACTTCCCGTTGACGACCTGGCCGGTGTTATGCAGCGACCACTGGTTCGGGTATTCGGGGTCGACGGCCTTGAGCTCGCGCACGAAATCGGGCTCGGCGGTCTGGACGATGGGCTCCTTGGCGAGCTCCGCCGCGAACTCCGCCGGACCGGCCTTGGCGTCGTCGTAGGCGTAGGCGTAGATGCCGAAGAGGCGGATGTGCTTGGTCAGCCGGAGACCCTTGCGCGACTGGAGTTCGGCGATGTCGTCGGCCGTGGCGTCCGGGTGGAACTTGACCAGGACGACCCCCGGGCGGAAGTCGGCGGCGAGGGCGGCGAGGACCGCGCAAAAGTAGAGGGCCAGGGCGCGAAAACTGCGACGGAACTGCATCTGGTCAGCAAAGCCGAAGGCCCGCGGACCGTCCACATTCCTTTCTATGAAATAACTGTAAAAAGGCCCCGGGAACCGGGGCCTTCGTGAGCGACGGACGGTCGGCTCAGGCGTCGAGCTTGGTCCAGCGGGCGTTCGCCTGCGAGGACTTCACCGCCGCGGCCACGAAGGCCATGCCGGTGACGCCGTCATCGATCGTCGGGAAGTCGTAGCCGCCCTTCGGGGCCTTGCGGCCGGCGAGGCGGTCGCGGACGGCTTCCGTGACGGCGCGATAGATGTTCGCGAAGGCCTCGATGAAGGCCTCGGGGTGGCCGAACGGCGTGCGGGTGTACTTCTTGGCCTCCGGGCCGTTGTAGGAGTTGCCGCGACGCCAGACCTGGCGCGGGGCCTCGGCGAACTTGACGGTCAGCTCGTTCGGGTGCTCCTGGTGCCACTCGAGCGAGGCGAGCGTGCCGTAGACCCGGATGTTGAGGTTGTTCTCGTCGCCGGTGGAGATCTGCGAGGAATGCAGGATGCCCTTCGCGCCGCCCTTGTAGCGCAGCAGCATGTTGGCGTCGTCGTCCAGCGGGCGTCCGGGGATGTAGGTGCTCAGGTCGGCCGCGACCTCGGCGAGCTCCAGGCCGGTGATGTATTGGGCGAGGTTCTCGGCATGGGTGCCGATGTCGCCGACGCAGTTGGAGAGGCCCGAGAGGGTCGGGTCCATGCGCCAGTTCGAGATCTTGGTGTCCTGCTTGGACTTCAAGGCGGTGATCGCGTAACCCTGCGGGTATTCGACGACGACCTTGTTGATCTTGCCGAGCTTGCCGGCGCGGACCATCGCGCGGGCTTCCTTCACCATGGGGTAGCCGGTGTAGTTGTGCGTGAGGGCGAAGATGAGGCCGCTCTTCTTGGCGAGCGCGCGGAGCTGCTTGGCCTCGACGAGGGAGTAGGCCAGCGGCTTCTCGCACACGACGTGGATGCCGGCCTCGAGGAAGGCCTTGGCCACGGGGTAGTGCATGTCGTTGCGCGCGACGATGGTGACGAAGTCGATGCGGTCGGGGCGCTTGGCCTCGGCCTTGGCCATCTCCTGGTAGGAGCCGTAGACGCGATCCGGGGAGAGGAAGAGGTCCTCGCCGGAGAGGCGGGACTTGACGGGGTCCGACGAGAAAGCGCCGGCGACGAGGTCGATCTGGCCGTCGAGGGCCGCGGCCATGCGGTGGACGCCGCCGATGAAGGCGCCGCGGCCGCCGCCGACCATGCCCATGCGGAGTTTGCGAGGTTGGGTAGCCATGATGCTCAGAGGGAAACGGGTTTGCCGGTCTTGGCCGACGCGTAGATGGCGTCGATGACCTGCATGAGGCGGTAGGCCTGCTCGGGCGTGTTCAGGGGCTTCGCGCGGCCTTCGATGGCCTCGATGAAGTTCGCGGCGGAGGCGATGCGGCCCATGTCCTCGCACGCGGGCGTGACGATGGCGCGGTTCACGCTGTTGCCGTTCTCCTGGACGTAGAGCTCGCAGGTGTCGATGGCGGTGTTATCGAGGCCGTCGATGCCGAAGAGGCGCTCGACCTTGCCGCCGGCCTTGGTGCCCTGGAAGACGACGGAGACTTCCTCGCGCTTGATCATCTCGGCCCAGGAGACCTGCAGGGTCAGCACCTGGCCGGTCTTGAAGGTCACGAAGCCGTGCGCGGCGTTCTCGACGTCGGTGACGCCGCCGACGCGGTCCGGGATGCCCCAGGGACCCTTGAAGGACTTGTCCTCGATGAAGTCGTTGAAGGTCTGGCCGAGGACGTGCGCCGGCTCGGGGTAACCCATGAAGTACATGGCGAGGTCGACCATGTGCAGCAGGTCGATGAGCGGGCCGCCGCCGGAGAGTTCCTTGGTGGTGAACCAGCCGCCGAAGCCCGGGATGCCGGTGCGCCGGATCCACTTCGCCTGGGCGGAGTTGACCTTGCCGACCTGACCTTGCTCGACGTACTTCATCATCGCCTGCGACTCGGGGCGCGCGCGGTTGTTGAAGTTGAACATCACGTGCTTGCCGGACTTCTTGGAAGCGGCGATGATCTCGAGGACCTCCGGGGCGCTGAGCGCCGGGGGCTTCTCGCAGAAGACGTGCTTGCCGGCGCCGAGGCACTGGATGGCCAGCGAGGCGTGGAACTTGTTCGGGACGATGACGCTGATGGCGTCGAGCTCCTGGTGGGCCGCGAGCATGGCGTCCACGGACTCGTAGGCGTGCGGGATGCCCCACTTCGTGGCGGCCTTCTGGGCGGCGCCGGGCGCGGGGTCCGCGACGGCGAGGATTTCCGCGCCCGCCTGCTTGAAGCCGGCGGCGTGGTACTGGAGCATGCCGCCCGCCCCGATGATGCCTACTTTGATGGCCATGTGGGTGTTGCTGGGGAAGGGTTACTTCTTGGCCTTCTGCTTGGCCTTGTCGAAGGCGGCGTCGAAGGCGACCTTGTTGGTCGGGAAGGCGAGCTTCTTGACGAAGGCGCAGGATTCGGTCGCGCCGTGGAAGCGGTCCATGCGACCGTCCTCCCACTCGACGGAGAGCGGGCCGGCGTAGCCGACGTCGTTGAGGGCGACGATGACGTCCTCGAAGCGGATGTCGCCGCGGCCGACGGAGCGGAAGTCCCACGCGCGCCGGGCGTCGCAGAAATCGGTGTGGCCGCCGAACACGCCGACGGTGCCGTCGCCGTGGCCCCACCAGACGTCCTTCATGTGGGCGTGGTGGATCTGCTTGCCGAAGGCGCGGATGAACTTCACGTAGTCGACGCCCTGGTAGCCGAGGTGGCTGGGGTCGTAGTTGAAGCCGAAGCGCTTGTGGTGGCCGACGGCCTCGAGGGCGCGCTGCGCGGAGGCGATGTCGAAGGCGATCTCGGTCGGGTGGACCTCGAGGGCGAAGTAGACGTTATGCTTCTCGAAGGCCTCGAGGATCGGCTTCCAGCGCTTGGCGAAATCATCGTAGCCCTTCTGGAGGAAGGCCTGGTTGGTGGGCGGGAAGGCGTAGAGGGCGTGCCAGATGGAGGAACCCGTGAAGCCGTTCACGACGACCTTGCCCGAGCCCTTCGGCTTCTTGGCCATGTAGGACTTGCCGGCGTCGAAGAACTTCCGGGCGGCCTCGGCGGTGAGGGCCATCTCCTTGGCGGCGCGCTGGCGCACGCCTTCCGGCTTGCCGTCGCCCCAGACGTGGGCGGGGAGGATGGACTGGTGGCGCTCGTCGATGTTGTCGCAGGTGGCCTGGCCGACGAGGTGCGAGGAGATCGCCCAGCAGCCGAGGTCATGCAGCTCGAGCTGCGCCCAGAGCGACTCGACGTAGCCCTTCTCCTTCACCGCGCGGGTGACGTCGAAGTGATCGCCCCAGCAGGCGAGCTCGACGCCTTCATAGCCCATGGCTTTGACCTTGGGGAGAAGTTCGGCGATCGGGAGGTCGGCCCACTGGCCGGTGAAGAGGGTGACGGGGCGCTGGGACATGGTGGTGCGGGGGTGAGCCGACTATGTCAGCCCATCACCCGCCTTTGTTCAAGCGGGCAATGCGGGAAAGCGGTCGAAAACCGCCCCTCAGCCCAAGGCCCGGGCGAGCTGCGCCTCGAGGGCGTCGTAGGCCGACCGGAGGGCCGGGTTCGGCTGGACGACTCCCGGGGCGGGGGCGCAGAAAACCGCTTCCAGTTCGGCCATCTTGGCCCCGCAAGCCCCCTCGGCGGCGCGCAACGCGGCGCCCAAGGCGGCGGAGTCGGAGACGGCCAGACGCAGGACGGGCGCGCCGAAGACGTCGGCGAAGATCTTGGCCACGGACGGGTTCTCGGAGGCGCCCCCGGTGAGGAGCAGCTGGGTCGTCGGCGTGCCCACCCAGCGGCTATGCAGGCGCAGGCTGAGCGCCTGGCCCTCGACGGCGGCGCGGGGCAAGGTGGCCGGGGTCGCGGCGGCGCCGAAGACGAGGCGGCCGGCGGGACGACGCGGCGTGATCTCGGGCTCCTCCATCGGCAGCACGGCGGCGACGGCGGCGGGCGCGGCGTCGACGGCGGCGGAGAAGGCCGCCCAATCGGCATGGCCGCACTCGCGGCGGATGGCCTCGCGGGCGAGCGAACCATTGCGCACGCAGACGAGGCTCATGCTGCCGCCCAGCGGATTGCCGAAGGCGTGGCCGAGGCCGGCGGCATCGGTGCGGATGCCCTCGATCGCGGCGAAGAGCGTGTCGCTCGTGCCGAGGCTGATGACGACCTTGCCGGGCTTCGAGGCGCCCATGCCGACGAGGCTGGAAGGATTGTCGCCCGTGCCGATGACGACGCGGCACTTCGGCGAGAAACCATGGCGGGCGACGAAGTAGGCGGAGATGGCGCCGGCGACGGTCGAGCCGGGACGGACGGGCGGGAGCTTCGCGGCGAGGTCCGGCGCGGTCGCGGCGAGCGCGGCCGGCGACCAGTCGCCCCGGCGGAGGTCCATCAGGTTCATGCCCGCGCCGTCGCCGGTGTCGATCGCCGCATCCTGACCCGCGAGCACGGAGGCGAAGAAGGAGGAGACGAGGTGCACGCGCTTCGTCCGGGCCCAGGCGGCGGGGTCCTGCTTGGCGAAGCGGCGGATCTGCGGGCCGGTGAAACGGGGCGTGGCCACGGAACCGGTGAGGTCGCAGACCGCCTGGTTCCCGCCGAGGGCGGCGGCGATCTCGGCGCACTCGGCCGAGGTCGAGGAGTCCATCCAGATCGGCGACGTGCGGCGGGAGAGGACCGGCGCGATCTTCGCGGCGAGGGACGTCGCGCGGGACCCGTCGGCGAGCGCGGCCTCGTAGCCGGCCCCGAGGTAGACGCTGCCGTGCTGCTGGCCGGAGACCGAGACCGCGTCGACCTGCGCGAGGTCGGTCAGCTTCGCGAGGCGATCGAGCGCGAGCTCGAGGCCGTCGAGCCAGAGGAGCGGGTCGGCGTGCACCTCGCCGCCCTGCCCTCCCCGGAGGAAGCCTTCCGGATGGCCGCGGTCGGGGAAATCGGCGCCGAACGCCGCGCGGGCGCGGGCGACCGTCGTGCCCTTCGCCGTATCCAGCACGAGCGCCGTCGCGCTCTGCGTGGACAGGTCCAGACCCAGGACGATCGCCATGGCCTCAGCGGATGTACTCGTTGATCAGGTTCTCGAGCAGCTCCTGGCGGCCGGACGCGAGCGTCGGGGCC
>Ga0222712_10001139_pt1 | contig 34009 bp, 55 predicted proteins | sample C33_657DmetaG_FD_165043 | JGI IMG/M metagenome (GOLD analysis project Ga0222712, IMG submission 165043) | Estuarine water microbial communities from San Francisco Bay, California, United States - C33_657D | ecosystem: Environmental > Aquatic > Marine > Unclassified | place: USA: California...
GTTCGTGTGCGCCAACGGGTCTGAGAAAAAAACCCACCCCCCGTTATGGCGTAGGGGGGGTATTTCCCCTGCGACTATTGCACGATCTGTGTGCTGCAATCAGTGGACTTGCTGGATCACCGGGGTAGTAGTGGTCTGCCGTAAAGGGGTCATCCAGCCTTCTGCCTTGTCCACATAACCAACAGACAGTAGCTGTATCCCTGACGATCTTTGCTTGCTTCTGGTAGTTGCCCTTGTAGTGCGGTCTAGTGGCGTTACGCTCTAGGTCTGCCATACGCTGGCAATCATTACATAATGACGGATTACGATGCAGTGCCTTGCACTTAAGACATGGTTTGTTAAATGCCATTTGCTCTAGCGATTATCTTGCCGTTGCCATAGGAGCGGTACTGGTCTAGTGTCCCCCTAGTGTTGGGGTCGTGCATTGAAGCTGCTTCCATTGCTCGCAGTGCTGATAGGTCATGGTTCTTATGCCAGTCAGGTTTGTATTGCTTATCAGCTAGTGACCCTAGTGCTAGGTCTGCGCCTGAACCGATAGCCCAGTAAGGCGCGGCAGTTAGCACACTAAAGTCCTCACCTATTAGGAATGCTTTGCCATGTGTAATCAGTAAGGCTTCAGCATCCATGTCGGTATCTTTAACGGTGTCATCTATTAGTGGAATCACCTTAGTAACAATCCACTTCATCCACTCGCCAGACTTAACTACTTCTGCCGGTGGCTTAGGGTATTCAATCGAATACTGCAACTGATCGCAGACTCTTGCGCTCCCGGCTACACCAATAAGCCAAGTGTCTTGCTGAACGATCTTAGGCATGTCATGGTGAATAACGTTAGAGGTAATCCCTTGATCTGCTGTAAGCGTGCAGAAGTTGTTGCCTGTTGTCGTAACTATCGTGGTCATCTATCTAGCCCATCGCTTAGGTGTATGCCGTATCTAACCAAGTCCACTGCTGACTGTAAGCCTGCTAAGTATTCCAGCGTAATGCTTGGGTCACCTAGCACTCTATAAGTAACCATTGCTTCTAGTTCTGCTTCGATAACGTCAGCTATTGCGTTGCGAGTTATCCCAACACTTAGCGACAGATTGACAACGCTTTTCTCTAGCTTCTCAAGGTCTGCATCTGGCTTATTCTTTAACGCTGAACGCACAAGGTCATTGTGAATAGTCACGCCAACAGTGTCAGTCCAGTTCATGCGCCTAGTCTATTAAGGTCTAAGACTTGATTTATCTATTGACACGTTGGCAGCCTGTAAGCATTCCCAGTAACTCTCGTGGTCTTGTGTATCACAACCAGCGCGACAGATGCCGTTAGGTTCAGTCATTAGTCATCCCAACTATTCTTTAACCAGCCTTCAGCCTTACCGATTGCCGGGTTCTGCGTTATGTAAGTGTGGCAAGGTCTACAAAGCAATGCAAGGTTGTCCATGTCCGTAATGCTTCCACCTCTAGCCCGTGTCTTGATTTCGTGTACATCTGTTGCATAAGCCACAGCGCAACGCTGACAAGGTGGGAAGTCCCGTAGCAACTCTTGGACTAACTTACGGCGTTCAGTCGCGTACAGGCTTTCCATCTTCTTGGAGCGTGGTCTTATTGGCTTAGTCATTAAACGGTAAGTCCCTTACTGTGGCGATACAGTGCTGCTTCATTACCTGCATTGCAACATGAAGTGCAGGCTCTTGGTCAGTAATCTTAATGGCTTCTAGGGCTTCAATGATCGTGTCACGGTGAGCGATCAGGCTCTTGTTCCTGTAACAGCTAGGGCACAAGGAATACTGCCGTTGTAACTCGTACACAGTCCACCAGCCATCCGTTTGACTGGATGACCGGTGGCACTTGTGGCATTTACTTTTCATCAGTAAACGGCTTATTTAGTTCTTCAGTGTAAAGCCACTCTCTGTCTAGAGCTGCAAAGATTGGCTCACCTGTTGAGTTGTCTGCGTTTAGCATTTCAAGAAATGCTTGCTGTTGATCAGAATGATGCTTGCAAGCTAGTCGATACCCGGCAAGGAATACCAAGATGCTTACTGATGCTGTTGCTAGAACTAGGGCAATAATCATAACCAAGGGTCACTTTCTAGGTTTACTTCTTTGGACTTGTTTGCTTTGACTACGGCTGCGATTTCATCAGCTGTAATTTCTACGGATGTGCGCTCTACACCGTTCTTATCTTCATACTTTGATACGCGAACCTTACCGATAACTAGAATCGGCTGACCCTTTTTGAACTGGTCGGCTGCTGCATCTGCTAGACCACGCCACAAAACAATGTCGAAGTAGCTTGTTTCGCCGTCTGTCCATGTGCCGTCTTGATTCTTACGGCGTTCGTTACACGCAATGCGCAACTTACAACGGCTAATGCCTGATGCTGTTACTTGAAAGTCTGGCTCAAAGACCAGATTTCCCTGCGCTGTGATTGTTGGTAGTGCCATTTTTTTATCCTGCTTCCTTTTGTCGCTCACGATAAATTCGTGAGTTTCTTGCTTCTTTTGTTTCTGGTTCTAACTTTCTTTTGTAATCTTCGTCAATCCTTACGGGTTCTATGTGAAAGAATCTACGAAGTTCTATGCGCTTTGCTTCTGTTGTGCCTGCCCAGTAGCCATTAACTTTGACTTCTAGCGCGTATTGCAGGCAGTCATCGAACACATCACAGCTAAGGCAAATGCGCTTCAGCGTTGCTTCTGTGCTTGGAGCAATAGCCCCGGTTGGGAAAAACAACTCAGGGTCTACGCCTAAGCAGTTAGCCCGTGATGTATCAAACATCTTGCACCTCACTTGCAATGACCTGACAACCAATACGATCTGTGGCGTATTGCTTTGATGCGCTTAAAGCTATAACTAAGGCATCGTCTGTATAAAGTCCACCAGTTGTAAGCCCGTCAAAGGTGCTGCGAACTAACTTATCTAGGTCAGGTTTAACGGCAGGCCACTTACGAGTCACGGTCTTAGGTCTAGGCAAATGAAACACAAGGGCAATCTCTACCGGGGTAGTTAGTGTCCACTGCTCAGCCATAGGCCATTTACTTGCTCTGTATTCCTGTGTAGCTGATGCAACGGCTTCGCGCCAAGGCTTAACCTTTTTGCTAGACTCAACCATGACCACGCGACCATTCTTAACAAAGCCATTCTTTGAACCTTGCGGTGCTGGCTCGCCGTCAATCCAAAAGCTATACATTGCCCACCCAGATCGCTAGAACTGCGCCGTGTGATTCTTTGCGCTTTGCTTTGCCGTAGCCAACTTTGCGAATCCAACCTGCACGCGCTGCCTTGTTCATAATTGCACCTGATGCGTTGTTCTTATGCTGACCAACTCCACCGCTAGGAAGTCCAGTCATTGCTAGAACATCCTCGCTAGTGAACTCAGTGCCACGCTTTGCCAGTTGCAAGATCGCTACAAGTGCTTGGTCTGACCAATCAGGTTGAGCATCTAAAGCTAGTTGCATCCCTTGTTCTTTACTTGTCATCGCGCACCGCCCTAAGTGCCGGGTGGTTATCTGACGGTGGCAAGTTATCGCGTACTGCAAAGGCTAGAGCCATAAGAATCATGCCTAAGAATCCACCTAGTAGGAATAGGACTGCGCCTAGTAGAAATGTCATGCTCCCAACTCAACTTTCTTGTTGTCAAAGATAATGCGCAAGTTGCGCTTCTCTGCATCTGTAAATTCACCTGACTGAATCAACGGCACGATCTGGCTTAGTTCAACCAGTGATGCTGCGGTGTTGATGCGCTCAATCATTTTCTGAGTAGCTGTGCTTAAGTCTTTAGTTGCTTTAGGTGCTGGTTTTGTTTCCCCCGGTGCTTCCTTAGCCCAGAGATCAAGTGCTACGCCAAAGCGCATTGCTGCGTTTCTGATTGCGTTACCGATTGCGCCTTTAGTCATGTCGAACTTGTCACGACCCTGTGGTTCACCGTAGCCGTAGCGAGTAACACCACAAACCGTTAGTTCAATCCATAGACCGCCGTTTGAGTCAAAGGCTGGTAGTCCTGATTCTGTAAATGCTAAAGGCTTCCAAGTCCACATAGGGTCTACCTGAAGCAAGCGATCAGTTACCCAAGCGTGGCTAACGTAATCTAGTTGCAATCCGCCAGTTGGCAGTTTCTGTATTTGTTCTTTTGGAAATGGTGCGCGTAACGCATCCTGTTGTTCTTGCTTCATCGTGTTTCCTTTTCTGCTTTGATTTTGTTTAGCTTTTCGATAATCGTTATAGCGTTCTGCTTACTCATTTTGTTAGGGTCTATTTCTCTATTGACTAGAGCGTTCATAAACTGCTTCTGGCTTGCATCTTCTTTAATCCCAATGCTCATTAGAAGTCGGTAGATAAGAAACTTCTGATCACGGCTTGCGTACTGCATACCTAAAGGAACGTAGCCCATTAGTTACCACCTAGCGCAAACCAAGTGCCAACGAATAAGACGTACGCAATACCGATAACGGCGAGTGCTTGCAATAGTGCGCCGATCATTTTGGCGCGTGGTGTCCAGTTCCAGTTACGCATTTTGTAACTCCATTTCTAAAACGTATTTGAACGCATACTCTTTTGCTTGGGCGTAGCTGTTGGCATAAGCAACTGTTTCAATTTGTGCTTCGTCAAAGACGTACCAGCAACAACGGCATTCATTCTGTCGCGCCCATAGAACGTCAGTTCCAGCTACTCGATAGCCACCGATTGAGTCTTTAACTGCTTTAAGTTTCATTGTGCATCTACCTTTGTTGCTTTGCGTTCTGCTTGTTTTTTAGTCAGTTGTGCCTTACATTTGGAACACTCAGTTAAAGCTAACAACTGGGTAAAAGTTGCTTTTTCTAAAGCTTTGACATGTAGGGAACGACTACCGAAATTCATTCCTGATTTGCACTGCATTTCGCCTGCAATAACAGCGTGGGTCTTGCCACTTGACATAGAACCATCATTACAAATAGTGCCCGTTAAATATTTACCTTGATAAGTTAATTTCATTGCTTTGTTTCCTTAATCCTAGAACCTTGCGGTTCGCTTATGTATAACGCTACTGCATATGGCAGACAATTTTTACCATTTCAGCTATCTTTTTTTATTTATTTTCTTCGTACATTTGTTCTAATTTGTATAGGCAAAAACCCTTAGAAATCGGCGTTTTTCTAGTTTCTCTTTAGGGACTTTGCCAGATTTGCTTAGCTTGTAGCGTTCTTCAGGGGTCATACCGCCCCACATACCCCATTTTTCTTCTAGCCCGATCTCTAGGCAGAAGCCCACAACTGGGCATTCTTCACACAATCGCCGGGCTATGTCGTAAAGGTGGGGTTCGTCATCTTCAGGAAAGCAAGTATCCGGGTGAGCATCGTTGCACGCTGCCTTATGCATCCAGCCTTCAGGAGCAGAACAGATTAGGCACATGCCTGAATCTAGCCACTCCTCATGCTCACAGTCTTTAATCATTAGACCATTATGGTCGCTTGAGTCCCATTTCCACCAATTTGGCGCGTACATCGTCAGGCATACCTTGTGACTTAGGGCTTGAACCTAGCTCTTTAGCCTTAGTCTTTTCTAGTTCACGCTCACGTTCAGACTTCCATTTAGCCACAACATTTACAGGCATAAACACTTCAGATGAAACCCGGTAATGCTCTTTAGCGCACTTAGCAGCGAATGCGTAAGGCACTTCATCGCCAACAATAACCAGCCAAGCTTTAGCCATCAGTTCTTTCTCTGTATCGTCACGCCTTGAAACTCTAGGGTCAATCAAACTAATCGTGCCTAGCAGTTGCGCCATCTCAGCTGCGTTCATTGCCCTAGTTCCTTTGACTGATTTGAGAGTTTGTTTATGACATTCGCCCAACCTGATAAGCCACTGCCACTAGATTTCATCTTCAGTTGCAATGCGCCAAATTGTTTGCGTAACTTTGCCGGGCTTAACACGTTAGATCGCCAGAACGAATCCTGCTGCACCCAGCGAATCGTTTGCTCAATCTGTTCGTAGCTGTAACCATCTAAGCGGTTAAGGCGTTCAATCTCTTGATGCCATTTGTCAGTCACGTCAGGTCGCTTAATGCCGTTGGCTTCAATTAGGTCTGCTAACAGATTTGAGAGTTGAGTTATCTCGACACCGTAGGTGCGAGTAGTAAGTTCTTTGGTTCTAAGTTCTATATGGTTATTAGTTTGTGCATCGTTTTTGGGGCTACCCGTAGCATCATTTTTGGGGCTACCTACCCTCGTTTTTGATGCTAGGTAGTTGCATAAATGAGTGCTGGCTGTGTGCATGTGATACAGGTTAGAAGTCCAGTCACCTGTTTCATTCTTGCGCTTGATGTAGCAGATAGCACCAATGGCTATCAGTTCTGTTTTTGCTCTATCAACTGTTGCGATAGATGAACCCATTTGCTCTGCAAGTTTTTTGCGTGACCAGTAACTTGTGCCGCGCTTGTTATCGCCGTTCTTGCGTAGCACTAAATAAAGTTTTATGGCCGTAGCTGATACGTCAGACTCAAATACCCAGTTAGGTATCTGTTGGAACGGAAGTGGTTCAACGTGTATTTCGTCTGTGTCTTGACTAAGATTGTGCATAAGCACCTCTCACTAGGTGTTTGAATAGGCTCACGTTGTCGTAATGGCGTGAGCCTATTCCTATTCTACTACTAGATGTTCTCTTGGAACTCGACCTTAGACCACTTAAGGCGCAAAGCTTCTGCTACTGCTTGACGTTCAATCTCAGGCAGGTTAGCAATTTCATCTAGGCTAACTTCAACCATTTCAGAACCGCAAAGGAACTCTAGAACGGCAACCATTACTAGCTGATGTTCGTCAAACTCAGGTTCGTCAATGTTGTCTATAACTTCCCAGACCTTAGCCCAATCAACCGGGGTAACGGCATCGTGATTCTGGAATAGCTTGTGTTCAGCCATCCACGTTGTCTGCACCAACTGTTCGCTTGGTGTTCTCATTGCTTTGCTCCTGTCATTAGTTCTATTGCTGATCTGATCACTTGACTTACATTTGCGTTGTGTTGATGCGCCCACTGTCTAACTGCAAGCATCTGCTCATTGTTAAGCCGCAGAGCAATTAGATTCTCTTTTGTTTCTTTCTGTTCGTCAGCCATTGCTAACCCTTCCTTTTGGATACGGCTGTATTTCATACCGCAAGTCTTTAAGCATTTGTTTGCGTTGTGTTTTAGAACCAACAAAGATTATGTAACGGTGCTTTCTAGATCGCTCAATAAAGTAAACGTTGTCCTCGCCGTACTTTTCTTTCAGCTGCGCGTTAGTCAATCCATGAGCATAAGTTGCATGATGCTGATGTTCTAGGCCGCGTACTACTGGGTCAAGAAACTTGCTACTCAATCCCGTATAGAGAAAGTTTGTAGCTTGATAAACAATGCCTTCATGGTTCTGCTTTGTGTCTGCATAACTAACAATGATGCTGGGCTTAGGCAGTAACTTTAATGATGCGCCAACTAATCTGCTGGCTTCATGTGGTTTGTTATTAACTAATACAAGGCGGTTCAGTTCTAGAACGTGCTGCGCCCATTGCTCACCGCAGACACCGCGCAACAATGTTGATGAAGCTGGCGTGCCATAAGTAACTACGCCAACTAATGCGCCATGCTCAAACAATCCAAAGGCGTAAGTTATTGAAGGCTTGCGGCGTGCGTAATGCACATTCAGTATTAGATGCTCTGCATCTTGAGTCTGGATAGGCTGCACTGCGTAGCCTTCTAGCACGTCAAAGAAACTTGACTGCCATTCCATCTGCTTCATAGTTTGAGGTTATACAGGTTGTATGACAAATGCAAACAGCCCCACCGTGTTGGCAGGGCTGTCGCTAAATTGTTTACTAGCTTTCACAGTCATCTACTAAACCATCTTCTATGTCGTTCATAACTTCATCCCAGAGTTCAGCTTTAGTCATGCTGTGACGATCAAATTCATAACATAAGACTCCACATAAATTAGATTCCCAGAATTTGCCCTGCGGTGCGAGTATTTCAATTTCTTCAAAATCGTATTTACCGGGATCTTGCGTTAGCAATGCACCTAGCTTATCTAGTGCTTTTATGACTTGTTGCTTTGTTGCCATTGTCTTGCTCCTGTCCTAGTTGGTTTCCCAACGCCTATGTAAATAGTTTAGCATACTTTGTTATACAGTGCAAATCCCGCGTGTCCATAGGGTTTTTTGGCAAAAGTAAACCCACCGCACAAAGCATAAGACGGTGGGTTTACGGTTTAGGGGTTACCTAAAGCTGCGCAAGTCTGCTCAGTCTAGCGCGTAAGTGTGCCAAATACACAATCGCATCGTCAAGTTCTTCTAGCGTTTCTTGTACAACCTGACCGCCAGACTTTGTTTCTATGGATTGCTGGTTGCCCCGGCTGTATTGTTCATCGCCTGTACCTATGATTCTTGAGCGTAGCGACTCAACGCACGCGGTAACTTGGTCAGCTAGTTCTTCACTTGTCAATTTCCATCACCTCGTAACACTTTCGACATTCAACAACTGAATAAAGTGCATAACGAATTTCAATCCATTCGTGCTTACAAAACTTTGAGGTCATCCCATTTCCCTTCGCCTACGGTGAGTGTCACCATTCCTGCTGGTGCTTCTGCGCCACTTGTATTTGAAAACCACTGACTACCGCCATCAAGCGCAGGCATCTGGATGTGAGTCTTGCGACCTGACTGTTCAACCTTTAGGTGATGGTAGTGACCACTAAGTAGCAACGTAGCCTCGCCAATGTCTTGCTGACCGTGTGCCATGTTCTTCCACCACTCAACCGCCTTACCCCTGCACTGATGCCCATGCACTAAACCAACCACAGTGCCAGCCATGTCTAGAGTCACGGTCAATGTGTCGTACTTAGGGAACACAAATGAAACATGCTTAAAGTCAGGATGATCTGCCAGCGCATCTGCAACTGCTGAAGCAGCATCCAGCGCGAATGAATCCGTGTAAGTAGTTGCCATTGAATTACCAACGCGCACCGCTTCATCGTGATTACCGGGAACGCAAGGCACAATAACCTTGTCAGCTAGTGGCGCAAATGCTTTGACCATGTGCAATAGCAAACGGCGATAGACACGAATCTGAGCAGTTAGGTCTAGGTCTGTACGCCAGATGTGCTTGCCATTTTGTGAGTTCATGCCTTCGATGCAATCGCCAAGCTGTGGCAGGTAGACGGTTCCAATGTCGCGCCCTGCCTTGCGTAGTTCTTTGAGTCTGGCAACGGCTAAATCTGTCTTATGTAATACGTTCTGGATAATCTGCTCAGAGCCACCACCGTCAATTTTCCCGACTTGGGTATCGGCTAGTACCACAACGTAGGCTAAAGAGCCTGTGCGTTGCGCTGTGGGCTTCCTAGAGGGTGTTTGTGGCTTCCACTTCGCAACTATCTGCAATAGGTCATCTATTGGCACTGCGTTAGAACCACTATGTGGAACGAACGTAGCCCTAAAGGACTCTAGCCATTCCCCATCCCAACGCTGCCACTTGCTACGCCGTAGACCTGTTATACGCCACTTAGCAGGGTCTAGTTCAAACTCAGCTAAGAGTTCAGCGTGATCAGGTTCATCGCCTGCTGGTCTAGGTACTGAGCGCAAAACGCCACCGCTTGAGTCGTATTCAATGCCGGGTTCAAACCCTGCTGGAATACTTTTGGCAACGCGCTTTCTTTGTTCATCATCGCCTAACTGACTTAGATCATCTTTAAGACTCACAAGCGCAACCGACTTCCTTTTGTCCACGTTTTCTATGACGTAGTAATGACTTCCTATGGATGTTGTAACCATGCTTTTCTAGAACTCTGGCAAGCATCGCCATTGAGGTATCAGAACTATCTATTGCTTTGAGTAAGGCTTCTGATTCTTTAGCAGGTAATTGCTTTAGTAATGTGCCAACAGTGCAGGCGTTTACATTTGTCTTAACACTGGCTATGTCATCTAACAGCGACACCATAGACCACCTCTCGGATAGGTTAAGTCAAGCGTAACCTAAAGGTAAGTCAGTTTGTGGATTTCTTAGCGCGTGTTGGTCTAGTAACGTGATTCTCAACAGCTACAAGGCGGTCATCAACTTCAGACAGTTTGCTTTCAATACGGTTCACAGTTGCTGCAATATCCGGGAGCGACTTGCCGCCGTTAGCGTGTGGTTGCAATGGGTAAGTCATGGTATCTATGTACGCCTTAATAGGTTTAACAATGCCCCACTTGATAGCCATACCTGCAAGCAATGCAATCGCGCTTAAAGCTCCTGCGTATTGCCCTAGTTCAATTAGTCCCATTACGGTTGCCACCACTTAAATTGTCTTTGGTCTGAGTAACACTTTCCGCCTACAACTTTATACTGAGCAACGATTGGGTAAGTGGTTTTGGATTCCCACCACATCGTGCCTTGCCAGTCTTTTGTAGTTTCGTCTGTAAATGAAAACGTGGTTGTGCCAGTTGTGTCTTTAGTGCCGTCAGGATGTAACCGGGCTAAACGCAACTTGACATACTTAGGTCGTTTCTCACAGTTAATGTGTAGCTGAACAAAGAACAAAGAACGCTCACCACCAAGAACAAATGGGTCACAGTTCTTAAATGTCTGCCACTTGCCAGTAACGCTTTGATTGGATTCAACCTTGCACAGCCCAGACTTTTTAGCCATAGGAACTAGATAAGGTTCAACCGCTTCCGCGTGAACTTGTGACGTAAAGACTAAAGATAAAGCGATAGCGCAGGCTGCTAATCGCCTAAGCATTACTTCGCTAAGATCGCAGATGGGTCAATGTCTTTGCCGGCTGACCAACGAATGTTGTCGCGCATTTCAAAGTGAAGATGCGGCCCGGAAGAATTGCCTGTGTTACCTGACTCAGCAATATGCTGACCCTTGGTGACCTTATCGCCAGCCTTAACAAGTGCTTTAGAAAGATGCGCGTAGATTACCCAACCGCCATCAACTTTCTGAACCAACGCTGTGCCGTATGCCTTGCCCCAAGATGCGTTTTCAATCTTGCCGTCAGCTACTGCAACAATGTCTGTTCCCTGCGGAACTGCAAAGTCTACGCCTGTGTGATAGCCCTTGCTCCACATCTTGCCTTTTTTGCCGTATGCGGTTGTAATCTTTCCGCCGTTAATTGGTAAGCCCATTGTTAATCCTCATCATCTTGTCTTAAAGGCAATGTTACCAGCCAGACAAAAGCACCGATCATAATTAGCAACCCAGTAACCCGCTTAGCTGAACCGTCTAACGTAAAGTATGCAATGAGCATGCCTACGAATGTCCATGTTTCACCAGTTACTTCACGCAGGTATGTCTTTAACCATTTCATTTATTTCATCCTTCTAGGTAGTGCTAGTTGTCCTACGATTACGGCAGCCACAACGACTGACTGTGATTCTTCTCTTTGTTCAGGTGTCATGTCTGAGCCAATGTTCATAAACGCTTCAGCAGCTTCAAACAGTGCAACGATTCCCGGCACGCTTGCCAAAGCACTAGGCACTTCTAGAGCTACGACCTGCTCATTTATAGGCTCAGGCGTTGGCTCAGGTGCTGGCACTAAATCTGGCACTAAATCTGGTGCGATAGGTGTTGGCTCTATAACAGGCACAGGAGCAACCTCAGGCACGATAGGCGTAGGTTCAGGTTCAGGGACTACTACGGGAATTGGTGTAGGCTCTGGTGCTTGTGTGGCTTCGATTGTGGGTTCTGGCGTTGGCAGTGATGTATCTGTCGGTTCTGGCATTGGCATTGCAGTTTGACTAGGCGTTGGCTCTGGGTTCAGGCTTGGTACAACGCTTGCAGTCGGTTCAGGCTCTGGAGTTTGTGTCGGTACTGGCGTAGGTATAACAGGCGCATCAGTAAATGAACTTGGTACTGGTGCAGGCGGTACTTCTATTGGCACTCCACCGTTCACATCAAAAGCAGCTTCAATAGGTACGACTGCTTGACCTTGTTCAAAGCGAATACCCCGGCGCAAGTTATTAGGCAACCAACCAAAGGTGACGATCTCGCCATGCCAGCCACCGTCATCAGCGCGGTTAATCACTAGACGTATTTGAGTTAGTTCCCCAGTTGATCGTGGGTACGGTCTAACGCTCCATTCAGCGCAGAATGTGTTAGCAGTTGAGCCGTAGCTTAGATACGCGCCTTCACCAAATGAAACCCAGTCATAACCTGCAACAGATACAGACGGGGTTTGTGGATAGTCCCAGTAGTTGCCGTCAGGTGTTCCAAACGTCATAGTCCCATTCGTTGAAACATAGACGTTGCTGTATTCAGTTGCACCTAGAGCAAGTGAGAATGGCAGATTAGCGTTAAACGCAGAATCGTCATCGCCTGTATAGGTGTAGGTATTGCAGACAACATTGGCCTGAACAGGCGTTGCCAGCATAAAGCCACCAACTAAGAGCGCAGTTACAGCTAGACGTAACCGCTTCATTTACTTCTTGCCGTTAGCCTTACCAAAAGCATCGTTGATTTCTGCTTCATCAAGTTTGCCGTCTGCAATGTAGGCACGCGCTAGACCTTCAAGCACGATAGCCACACCAAGAATCGCAGCCATGCTTGCTGACTTCCACAACTCAACGCCGATGATCGAACCAGCACCGATTGTTCCCATAACAGATGCCACAACTACTGCGACCATACGGGTAATTATGTCTTTGACTTGCTTGCGCTTCAATGTAACTCCAAAAGATTTAAGCGCAGGTTGTTAGAACAAGTTTACAGTGCAGCCACTTCGTCAGCAGTTAGACCAAGTGCAGCCAACTTAGCAAGTGCAGATTCACGCGCTGCAACTTTGGCTTCTGCTTCTGCTTGACGTGCTTCTGCTTCTGCTTGTATTGTTTCGCGTGCAGCAATTTCTTCTACTGTAAGTGAACGTTCTGTTACTTGTCCTGTTTTGCCATCAAATTCTAGGGCAATAAATGTTTCTTCACTCATTAAAATTTAATTCCTGTCAATGTATAAGTGCCAGTTGCAGTTCCTGTTGCTGGGAAAAAAGTAAAGCCGTTGAAATTTGTCATGCCTAAAACAGAGCCGCTATTGTGATAGCCCTGCACATTAGTATCGTCATATCCAACGGTGTGAATATTCATTTGCGTTGCGCTTGGGCGATAAATAGTGGTAACTATTGAACTAAAGTTTGTTGAGTTGTGACTGCCTGCTAAAAATGCAGCACCTGCGTTTTGTGTTCCATACGCACTAGTGCCACCCAAACGTGTACCAGCGTTGCCGCCAGCATAATAGGTTGAACTAGAGTAATCCGTTGTATTTTGTCTACCTCTTAGATATGCATCAGTAGTGTTTGAACCTTTCCACAATAGGTAAAAACGATATGCTTTGTATGTATCTGTCAAAACACTTGAGAGATTTAACGCGCTTACTGTTGTAAAAGTTCCTGATGAAATAAATTGTTCGCCACCTACACCAAGCCAAGATGAACCATTGTAAAGTTCAATATTGTCAATGTCAGAACGATACGAAACCATACCCTCAGACGGTGTAGGAATAGCTGATGAACGTGCAGCCGTACCACCAAAGACCATAACGGATTGCTCCATTAGAAATGTGTTCACATCACTAGCAGTTAATACTTCACCTGCTGTGAATGTCTTTTTACCAGCACCAGCCATTTTGTTTTACTCCTAAAGTTCTATTCTTAGTTTACAGCGCGTTGATTTCATCTTGAGTTAAACCAAGAGCAGCGAGTTTTGCAAGGGCAGATTCACGAGCATCGGCTTTGGCTTGTGCTTCTGCTTCACGTTCTGCGCGTGCTTGTGCGGTTTGTTCTCTGTCTGCAATTTCATCAGCAGTCAAAGGGCGTTGTGTTGTTTCACCAGTTACGGCATCAACTTCTGTTACTTTCGTCATTTTAATCCTTATGAATTTCTATAACCAAAAACGGATACAGTGCCAGTCATTGTGGAAGCACCGGGATAAATTGTAAAACCATCGTATGCAGTTGCAGTTGTATGAATCATTGACAAACCAACGCCATATAAATTGCTACCATCGTAATAATTTCTTTGATTTTGCATAGTAGTTGCTACTGCCAATGCTGGATTTTGTAATTCTGTGACCGAACCAGCCCTGTGAGTGGCATTAACAGTTGAAAGAATTACCTCAGCAACAGCAGAGTTACCAGCAAACGCTAGAACTGAACCCGGTATGTAAGATACATATCCAGATTCAAAATAGTTTGAAGCCGCATTGACTCCTGAAACTCTTAAACGCATAAATATATTCTGTGAACTACTGCCACAACTCATGTTACTCAAAACAATCTTGTATGCCTGATAGGTTGCAGAGAATACATTGTTTATATTTACGCCTGAAGATGCAGAAAAACTTGTTGTATTTAGATGCGCAAAACCAGCACGACCATTGCCATTCAGCAAGTAATCTTCAACGGCTTCAATGGCATCGTTGGCGTTTGCGTGTTGCGTTGAATGTGAAGGCAGGTTCAGCGAATCATTGGCAGTTGGATTCGTAAAGTTGTCCACACTAGTTGGAAAATTAGTTGGCATTGTTCACCTTAGAAAGCAAGTATGTATCCGAATTCTTCTTGTCCATCGTATCGTACAAGGTCATCATCGTACGAAGCAGTGATTGCATCGTATAACGGCAACGCGCCACCTAGTCTGCCGTAGATCGGATCATCCAGAACAATAGGGAAGTCCTGAACCGAACCAAAGTCAAACGTCACAGTATGAGTGTCAATCCCAATGCTGTGCTTAATGCCTGTAACTAAGCCGTATCGCTCAATGGCATCGCCTACGCCGTTAGGGGTAAAGACAATCTTGATTACGTCTTGAATCTCAACGGCTAGAAGTTCAGCCTGATCTGCTGTGTTCTTATCGTGCAGGGTTACTTGCAGACTGCTAAAGCGTAGTTCTGGCTGATCGTAGCGACCAAGCAAGTAATCAGCTAGAACCAGTGAGTCAGCATCGCTAGTTAAAAGCAGACCGTCTAGGGATAAAGTCTGTACGCCGTAGATGTCTTGCGATAGCAAGTTGTCAGCTACCTGTGGCGTTCCACCCTCACGAGTAATTACCACCCGGTTGTATAGGTTCTCTGAGCCGTAGATGACTTGAATGTTGTTGTATCCAACAGACTCAGCGCGTTCATCGTCAGCAAAAATCAGGGTATCTACAAGTGGTGGAATTGTGATGCGGTCACGGAATGTAAGCGCACCAGACTTAGACATAAACAATGCGCCGGGTTCTGTGGACTCCACTAGCTGTAAGTATTGAAGCGCGTTGGTGTTCTCAGCTACGGTGTCTGCTTGCAATGTTTCTTGACCAGTATCAATGTCGCGCTCACCAGCAGGCCAAGCAACTTCAGGGCGGTTCAGAATCGTGTTGATACGCTCGCCAGATAACTGCTCAACGTTTGTAAATGAGTCAATCTGCGTAGCCGATAACTGCAAGAAACCGTCTATGCAGGTAATCGAAGCGTAAGACTTACCGCCTAGCTCGTAGGTTAAATCCCAATCGTCAATGTATCCAGTGAACTGACGGATGCCGTTTGTTTCAATAACGACTTGCTTGCGTGGCAGAATCTGGGAACGGTACGGGCTGTTCTCATAGAACGGGTCAAAGGTTCTATCGTCATTGTGCAGGGTAACTGATGCGTTGCCTGCGGTGTAGCGGTCTAACTCCCGTGACTTGCCACGAGAAATAGAAGCACTAGCGACATAGTTAGTAACATCAACCAGAACATCGCCACCAAGAACGTACTGGCTATCAAGAACGCCGCGCAACGGGTCATCGAGAGCAAAGAACGAACCACCTGATGCTGTGAGGTCAAAGGCAATGTAGACCTTAGTTTGTGGGTTAGACATTTACGCGCTCGCAAATACCGGGCCACTGGCACGCTCGTATCTCTTAATGGCATCTACAATTTCACGACCAATAGAAGCACCGTCTGCGCCCATACCTGCGTTCACGGTTAGGTTGATTGTGTTGCCCATACCTGCATTGCGACCTGATAACGGCACAACAGCTTCAGGCCCGGCTTCACCGATAAGTGCAAGCGTTGGCCCGGTAACAATGCCACCCTTAGCAAAGGCAGGGACTTCAACTCCAAGAGATGCAGCAAGGGCTTCAATGTCTTTGCGTTCACCAGCACTGATCTTTGTGCCCTTTTTGGACTTCTTGCTTCTAGCCTTTTCGATTGCCTTATTGACTTGATCTATGCCAGCCTGATTTACGATTGTGCCAGTTGCAGAAATGCTAAACCCAGCAGCAGCGATAGCCGCCTTGACACCTTCAACTAATGCTTCACCTGATGTAACGCCTGCTTGATAGAACTGAGTAGCAGCAGATTCACCAACGGCATCAGCTACGGATTGTGTGGCACTAACTAAAGTATTGACTTGATCTACTACGGTTGCGCCACCGGCAATGATTTCATCTGCAATCTTTATGCCTGCATCTGCACCAGCCGATAGCACCTGACTAATGGCAGATTCAGACAGACCCATTGCTAGTAACTGCCTGACCTTAGTTCCAAAGTCAGCAGCCTTAGCAGCTTGAGCAACAAGGTTCTCTAAGAATGTTCCAGTTTCTGCACCAGCAGCAGAAGTGAAACTTAAGACTGAGGTAATAGAACTTGAAACTGAACGAGCATAGTCAGAGAACTTAGCCTTTGCTTCATTCAAGATCGCGCCAGCATTGCTTAGGGCTTCAGTTAATTTAGCAATCTTTTCAGCAGCGTTCTTGCTTGCACCACCAACAGATTTGCCAGCCTTGCCACCGCCACCACCGGGAGCGTCAATCGCTTCAGCTAGTGATTGTGCTTCAGCAGCAATAGCCGAAAGATTAGTTTGTTCTTCTTTTAACTTATTGCTGAAATTAGTAAAGCCAGCAGCAGCTGAATCAACAGTTGAAACTAAGCCACTAAAGTTCAAGGTGAGTTCATTTATCTTTGGGTTCTTTAAGATGCCTGTGAATAAGGCATTGTAGCCCTTGATGAATCCGTTAATTACAAAGATAAAAGCGTTGCCAACTTTAGATAGACCAACTGCAATAGTTCTAAAGACCTTGAGAGTAGCTTCACCCCAAGTCATAGTGGCATCAGTGCCTTTGACCATAGCCGTTACAATTCCCAAAATAACCAGAGGAATCAACACAACTCTTTTAGTTAAAACTTGGAACGCAGTTGCTAACCCATTAACCATCTTGATCATGTAACCAACGGCGATCATTGCCGGGCCAAGTGCAGCAGCAAAGAAACCAATTTGTACGCCTGTAACAATGGCGTTAGGTGAAAGAGTCTTAAAGGCTTCGATGAACTTCTGCATCTGTGGCAATACCTGATTACGGATAACGCCGACCACGTTGATCATAATAGGCATGAACACTGCGCCGAATGTTCCAGATAAGTCCTCAACCTGTGCAGCCAAGAATTTCTTTTGATTAGCAAGACCGCCAGCAGTACGCGCTACGTCACCCTGCTGAAGTGCAGTATCTCTAAGAATCAAAGCGTAAGCAGCCTGTGACTTTTGTGCCACAGTTAAAACGCCTTGACCGTCATAAATCTTTAGGTTCAATGCTTCTTGACGTAGGCGCACATCGTTAAGAGCTACACCAAATCGCTTTAGTGGTTCTGTTTCCCCGGATAGACCAGATCGCAAAGCAGTCAATGCTTCTTCGATAGGTACGTTATTGAACGATGCCATGTCAGCAGCAAGTTCGACAAGTTTCCTAGACATCTTTGCGGCTTCAACTTCACCAATGCCAAAGGCTTGGAATAAGTTGCCATAAGTTCCAGCAGCTTCTAAGGCTGAACGTGCAGAAACGCCAAAGGATGCAGACATTGTTTTAGACCAAGCAGTAACAGTGGCAGCCTGTGACTTGAAAACAGCATTTACCTTTGACTGTGCTTCGCCCAAATTAGATGCATCGTTAATTGACTTGTTAATAACAACGGCAGCACCAGCCAGAGGAACGCTGATGCTTTTAGTTAAAGATTGCCCAGTGCTTGTCAGGCTAGTTGATAACTTACCTGCTGATCTTTGTAGCTTTTGAATTGAGTTAGTCAGGTCAGTGGTGTTGCCAGTAAATTTGACTTCAAAATTCTTGCTTGCGGTGTTTGCCACTAAAACTCCTAAGTGGCAGAAGTACCTGCCATCAACTCCAAGAACTCTCGGCGTATGTCCTGCCGTATTTCTTTCTGACTCATACCATTGTACCTAGACAAATCTAAGTCTTGAAATTCTATTTCACACTTCTGGCATCTCTTAGTAAGAGTGCAGGTACAAGCCCAGTAATCGGTCTGACGGTTTGACTCACGCCTTGTGGTGTTTACAGGTGGTCTATCTGAGTAGCGATGCTCAGGTGCTTGCATAATCTCGCCATGTCCACGCAAGGTATGAAACACGGAATCAGGTGCGTGCTGTGGTGCGAAGAAAATACGGGCAGGGTCGCTGGTCTGTGGGTCACCAACAATGTCTAGGAACTCGTGCATCTGCTTCCAGACTGAATACCACTGGTGGCTAGGTACAGGTTCATCAAAAGGAATTACAATGTGCCAGTGCTGGTCATCTTCCTTATGGCTGTAAGTCGTGTAGGCAATGTATTCATAGCCTTGCAGTTTGTCTAACGTATTGGCTAAGGCTTCGCCGTCAAGGTCAGCAACAAAGGCATTGATCTCTATGACGTTCTTATTGCCACGATAACCGTTCTCAACGTAGGTAACTGGGCTGTATAGATAGCCCTTGTACTTATCCTCACGGCAGGCGTGATGCGAAAGTAGCTGAACAAAGTCAGCCCACGATTCGGCATAAGGCTTTGGCTTGTTGTCTTTGACAGACCACCACTTGACTGCGTACATACTCCAGAGGTTAGCAGATGTTATACGCTAAATCAACTACATTCTTTCAAGCCGTTTTGTTATGGAATCTAGGGCTTTTATGTATTCAGAGTTGATCTTTGGAGCCATAGCTTCGATAGTAGGCCAGAACCAATAACCCCGGTTTCCGTTGCCTAATTTAGGCGATCTGCGTGGGAATTGGCGCAGGCGGTCAGAACCAAATTCAGAGCCAAAGAATACATCGCCACGAGTAACCTTCTGCTTACGCTTGCGATTAGGTCTGCTCTTAGATACAAACCCACCAGAAGCGTTTAACTTGATAACCGGGATACGGTCTGGTCTAGCTCTAAAACCCTTGGCAGCTTCCATTGCCTGACGTGGATTATCAGCGTAAGTTGCATGTGTTTGAACCTCTGTAACCACTTGACCAATCAAGGCAACAGATGCTTTACGAATCTCTTGGTTAAACATAGGGTCAGCAGCAGCGGCACGCTTAAGGAATTCTGGCAAGCCAACTATTTGAACTTGAATCTCTGTGCCACGATGGGGTACTAATGAAGCACCACCAGCGCGACCAGTTAGTAACTGACTAGATGCCATAACTACCCCTGACTATTTCGCCAACGCAGGTACATACCCATAGTGAAAAGCATACGCTCAGACTCTTCCATTAAAACTGATGGAGCAATACCAGTTTCACATGAAAGATAAGCCAAGTACCAGTGTTGGGATGAGTCACCCAACCCGATTATTTTGGGCTTTCTTCGCTCGCTTCAATTTCTTCAACTTCATCACACCAATCTTCAAACGTCTTGTTGGTGTTACCTTGACGTTCTAACCAGTGCCATGCCAGCCACAACATGTCAGTAATAAAAAAGTTGGTGCTAAGAGAAGTGATACTTTTGCTGAACTTGTCCTCAAATGCCACAAGATCACGCGCAGTAGCAGATACTTCTTTAACTGACTTATCGTTAAAAGTAACGCGCAGGTTGATCTTCATGAGTTATGCCGTAGCCCGTGTGACTGTGCCAGATACAGGCCAAGTAACAGACAAGGTTGCGATATCGCCAACGCTTGATGCAAATGGTGAGTAGCTGTTTACCAAGCAAGTTGCTGTGTATGAAGGGTTGGTTGCAGTAACAGAACCAGAAGTTGGAACGATTACAACGGTAGCCAAAGTGTTAAGCAATGGGTACAGAGTTGCATCTACTGAGGATGAACCAAAGTCCTGCATGAACTGAAGTGTTAAAGAACCGGACTTTAGACCGCCGATACGGGTGCGCCATTCGCCACCGAAAGCAGTTGTTTCTAGATCGTCTGATTCAATAGACAGCTCAACGCTGTTTAAGTTTGTAGAGAAGTTAGTACCGTTTACAGTTACCTTGTAATCAGTGGCGGCAAATTTAGCCATTGTGTGTTGCTCCCTTAGTCTGCGTAGCAGAGAACTAAAAACTCTGCTGCTAAATAGTTTACTTCACCGACAGCGATACTCGCATAAGCTCTCATATCGGTAACTCTTAAATCATACACTTTCCCACCAAGTGTCTTATCTCGCTCAATGGCTAACTTGATGCTGGATGCACCAGTGCTAGAACAGAACGCATCTATGGCATTTTGGGCTGACCGTTCAGCTACGCGACCAACAAGAACCACAACTGTAAAGGTGTAGGTCTGCATTCCACGCTGAAACGTATCGTCATAGGCAATCGAGTCAGGCTGCACAATGGCAATCGGTGGACTTGGATTGTCAGGCATAACGGCTGCTGTGCGTAGCCCGGTAATGCTGGCAAGGTTAGTGGCAATCCCTGTGCGGATTTCAGATAGTGAAGCCATTAGGCAAAGTTTCTCAATCGGCGGTAAGGCGCGACAAGTTGCGCAACGTCTGGGTCAATGTCGCGTGTAACTGAAATGGCTCCAAGATCGCCAAAGCCTGCAACACCAAGCGGCGAATCTAAACGCTTAAAGATACGGCTTGCCTGAATGATGCAAGCCTGAGTGATAGCGATTGGCACAGATGCCCAACCGAATACGGCAGTGACTTTAACTAGAGCCTGATCTGCTTCTACCGGGAACAAGTAATTTTCAACAGCGCGAATGCGTGTGTATGGAACAGCAAGCCCGTCTACGTTTCCGTTAAGCGGTTCTAGCTGATAATCACCAACAGCCCAAGTCGTATCAAAGACACCATCGCCACCAGATGAAGTTTCAAGAGTTAGGGCAGTTCCAGAAATGTCATCTATTTGAGTAATAAAAGAATCTTCTGCTGCGTAGTAGCGCGTGGCTGTACCTGTTGAGTAGAAGTAACGCCCAGCGTGACCGTCAATGGCTCTGGATGCAGACTCAACAGCCATCTCTAGCAATGAGTCATCTACGTTGTCAGAAATGCGTAAAGCCGATTTCACCTGTGCAAGTGTGGCGTAGCCGTTTGTGATTGCCAATGGAAACTCCTAAGTCTAGGTCTATTCTACTTGCGTTCTGCTAATGCCCTACGGATACCTTCACGCAAACTAATCTGAGGTTTGAAGTAATGATGCGACTGATAAGGATTACCCACACGATACTGAACCCCAACTGGCGCAGTAAGGATGTGGTTAAAGATTGGCTTGATTCCTGCTTCCTCACAGACCATAGAAGCCAAGTCATTAAAGCTAGTAGGTACGCCTGAGCATAGATTCCAAGTACCGTCATACCCAGTCTGAACGTGCCAAAGCACAGCTTGAACAATGTCCTCAATGTGTATGAAGTCGCGTACCTGCTCACCGTCACCCCAAATGTCAAAGACTTCTACCCCGGCTAGAGCGCGGTCAATGAAACTAGGAAACGGGTAATCAGCATCTTGGTCTGAGCCGTAGCCGCTAAACGGTCTGAAGATAAACATCTTGGAATCAGTTACAAATTGGGCAAGGTACTCCCCGGTTAATTTTGCCCAGCCATAAGTTAGATCAGGATTACTAACTGCATCTAGGCGAATGTCTGACTCTGCTAAACGGTATCTGTGTTCTGGCTTTTGTAGCTCGATTGGGTAAGCAGCAGAACTAGAGAAGTAGACCACGTTTTTAGGCTTAGTCTTTTGCACCCAGTTAAAGAACTCTGCATCTATGGATAAGTCTGTGGCTACGCTTAGTGGCTCACCTTCGATAGTTGCGCGACCACCAACAATGGCGGCTAGATGAATTACTAGATCAAACTGTTCTTCGTTGCGCTTAAAGAAATCTCGGCAATCGTGTCCGTCTTTTAAGTCAATGCCCCTAATCTTGCTATTAGGTAAAGCCTTTACAAAGTTACGACCAACAAAGCCCTTATGCCCAGTGATAAGTATGTTCATTACCAAGCCTTTACGTTCTCAACATCGTTAGCAAATTCAGTGGCAAGGTACTCAGTAAAAATAGCCTGATCGCCGTTGTGCATCTCTGGGTTATTTACAGCTGCGTATCTGTCATCGTGTTCAGCCTTGCCGTTTGTGTAGTGCAAGTGTTCAATGATTACATCTGGCAAGTAGTTCACGTTCTCTAAAGCGTGACCCATTGCAAGCCAGTAGTTGTCTAGGAACAAATGCTTTAGGGCTGGCGGTGACATAAATCCAGTAGCCCTAATGATCTTGCTAGACATAACTACGGCAGTTGGCAGGTTCTCGCCTTGCAGTAAATCGTTACCGTAAGCAATGCCGGGCTGATCGCCAATGGCTTCTGCAAGTTTCGTATCCCAGCCACCAGTGCGCGGTAGGTGGTCATCACCCATAAAGCAGATGTAGTCATAGTCAGGCGCAAACCATAAAGCCCAGTGGTTAAGAGTGCCGTTCATTCCCATTCGATTAGCAATGCAGACTTTGACGTTATCTAGCCCAGCCGTTTCTGCCATAAGTCCGTTATAGGTTTTCACGTCATCTGCATCTATTGCAAAGACAACTTCTGTAAAGTCTGCCGTTGCGTTAATAGCTTCAAACAAACGAATCGCATTATCGTTGCGACCACGAGTAGGAATAATCGTAAGCATTCTCATTGTTGTACCAATCTCCAGAAGGTGTCCCCGGCTTTATCTATCATGTGTCTTAAGTGATCTGCATCTTGCCAATCTTCAACTGACGTAATGCCTACGTTCTCGTTAGTGTGAATCCTGCAACCTGAAAGTACGGCTTCCATAACTGCGCGACATTCAGACTCAAACGCTAACGGTAAATGCACAAACCATTCACACCTTGCCATAGCATCTAGGACTTGTTCACGCGGTACATCTGTAAGAGCCTTGAACTCATAACCTGCCTGCGCTGCCCAAAGTTCTGCTTTAAGTCTGCCTTTAAGTGGGTGGTTACGCGCTGCCCATAATGCAAACGGTTTCTTGTCCATGTGGTCATAGCACTTAGAAGTATCAAAGTAACTAAGAACCTGAGCAGTCTTGCGTGGCTTTGACCATTGCAACTCTCTGCGCATGTGTGCTGGCGTATGGGTTACGAATAAGCGACTGCCTGCAATCAAAGCTAGAAGCCCTGCGCGTGGTGTCTGTAAGTGATGCACAAATACGAACGGGTCATGCTTGCTTAATTCGTATAACTGAACATCTGAGAACGCATCTGTGCCAGTGACTATGACTGAATCAAATTGACTAGGTTCATACACATCGAATGTGTACGGCGTGACAATCTGTATCTCAAAGCCCAAAGGTGCTTGCAAGCGGTATTCGTAGTCTGACATTTCTGCGCCACCTGCGAACTGCCCACTGAATAGCCCTGTGGGACTCACAGAAGCACCGTGAGCCACTTTAGGGTCATTCTCTATGTGATGTGTATACCAGCCTATCTTCACGCTCTACATCCGTTCTAGGGCTTTGGACTCCAGAACCTTTAGTGCAGGTTTCCAGTGTTCCTCAAAGACCGTGTCTGCGTTATACGCCTTAGCAAACTCCTGTGCCTTTTCTGACCTGCCACGACCACGCTGGTACGCCTGCTCTAGCGCATCGACAATGCTCGGAACGCTAGGCATGTGAAACCAACTGGCCTGCGGTGCATCCCATAGTGGCTGGCCTTCAATTAACCACCCGTCACCCAGTAGCTCGCTTGAAGCCGCAAAGTCAGAAACGATAACTGGCGTGCCACAGGCTTGCGCTTCGATTGTAGGAATACCAAACCCTTCGCCGTATGAGGTAGCAAGTAGCACATCCATAGCTGTGTAGATCGTCGCTAGGGTCTGCTGTTCAATTCCTGTGCGATAGGTGTAGGGATCAACAAACCTAAACTTTTCCTCTGGTACTCCACAGGACTGAAGCAGTTGCATTAACTTGATTCCACCGAGTGCGCCTAGCTGATCGGTGTGCAGATAGAGAACTACATCATCGTGCTGCTGGGCAAACATAGAAAACGCCAAAATGTTCTCACCGAATGCTTTGCGGTTAGGGCTAACGCCCTTATTAGCGGCGTTCATCCCGACAACAAACTTATCTTCGTCGATGCCTATGTAGTCACGCCCAGTAGTTCCCTTGTGTCGTTTCATTGGCTTAAAGACTGACTCGATACCGTGTGGCACATAAAGGGATTCGATACCTACGTTCTCAATCATTGCCTGACCGTATTGGCTCATGGCCACAGGAGTTACAAAGTCATTTCGCAACCACTTAGTTACTTCTGGGGGTGCAGGAATGTGATCAACCGGAACCCAAGAAGCTACGTTCCAGTCGCTCCACCTTTCCCCTTTGAATACCCAGACGTCATATAGCGTGAAAAGAATGTGCGGTTGCTTTGGATGGCGCGAAGTCCAGTCGTGCATATGTGCTGGAACTACGTCGTTTGAGTAAAGGTCTGCGCCACGTTGATAAACGGGCATCCCTTCCCAATCGGTGTTAGAACCTTCTAGTCCGTAGTTGTTAAAGATTGCAACATCGTGACCTAGTGCTTTGAGTCGTTGAGTGACTTGCGCTGTTTGTGTGCCGTAACCAGTCGCAGCCCACGGCGCGTTAGAGTTCCAGCCAATACATAGGGGTTTAGACACAGGTAGTCCTTTGATCGCAGGTAGTCAAACCTTAACCTAAAACCTGCTGAAATAAAAGCAGAACCCCACCAAGCCTGCGCTCCCGGTGGGGTTCTACGTTTTGGGGTGCTATTACTAGCTGGCTGCACCTGCAAAGTACTTCACATGTGAAGTCTGAATTAGGTTGCCGTCAACGCGCATAGTCGCTCTGAACGTGATCAAGTCGTTCTGGAAGGCATAGTCATCCGAACGATCTAGACGTAGTCCACCAACGGTGCGTGCGAAGTAGCTTGGAAGGTGTCCGAAGATAACCGACTTTGCACTTGTTGCTGGTGCTGCCATTGCTGGGTTCTCAAAGATTGGGTAACCAAGCAATAGATCGCGTGCATCAGCAGATAGGGATGGGCTGAACAAGTACTGTCCTGCTGAATCCTTTAGCTTACGAACAGCAGCGATTGACTGAGCGTTCATCTGCCATCCTGTACCCGGAAGGGTGCGACCTGCGGTGTCTACTGAGTAAACCAAGTCAATTAGGTTGTCAGCAGTGAATGCGCCAGATACGCCAGTTCCACCAGTGATGCCTGAACCTGCAGCAGTTACGATACCTGTTGGCTGTACTGTTCCAGTTCCAGTTGTTAGTGCGCCATTGACTGCGTAGCCAAGAGCGTTACCTGTTTGCTGTGCAAGGAATCCAAGAATGTCCACGCCTGCATCTTCAACCATTTCACGGCTGATCTGAGTTAGGAATGAGTACTTGTAAGCACCAAGTGTCTTGAATGCGTTGAATGTTGGATCGCTTTCACCGATTGCAGCGGCTTCAGCAGATACTGTACCTGTGCTGTAAGCAGACAAGCTAGGAATCTGAAGGTTTTCGCCACCAGCGGTGTTAAGGATTGTTGATGTTTCTAGCATCGGGCCAACGAACCGGGCTAGTTCAATTACGCGATCATAAAATGATGTCGGGATCGGAGCTCCCGTACTTCCCTTGGTCAGGTCGCGCTTCTCGAACGAGTGGGAACGAATCTCACCGCGTGCTAGGGAACGGATAAGTTCAGCTTCGTTGATTTCTGGAACAGATGCAACGGCTGGCTTAACTTGTGCTTCAAAACCCTTCATGGCTTCAGCAGCGCGTTCTTCGCGTTCTGCTTGTGCCTTCATGGTTTCCATTGCTGCTGAACGCTGATCAAGGTCTGCCATGATGCGGTCATAGGTTTGGTTTTCTTCTGCGGATAGATCGCGCTTTTCAGCTGCTGCTGAGTCGAGAAGAGCCTTTGCTTCTTCCCAAGCCTTTGCGCGTGCTTCCGCTTGCTGACGGATGTAGTCAGACATAGTGGACTCCTAAAGTCTTAGATTGGATTGGGTCTAACAATTCTGCGTGGCTCCACGACAGATAAGCGCAACGGTGGCTCCACGCAATCGCACACTCTAATTATGGCACAAATAAAAACAGACCTACACCCTTCCCCTGATGTAGGTCTGTCTTGAGAAAGTTTAGAACGCTTTTAGCATTAGGTCAAGTTGCTTGCGCTTGATCTCTAGCAGTTCCATTTCATTTGGCTTGTCAGCACGCAACTTAGAAACAACCTCGCTGATTAAGTCTGCGTGATCTGGCTCTAGCGTTTCGCCTGCTTCTAGCCGGGTGATTGCATCGCTTAGAGCATCTACGTCAACAGCAGTACGGGTTGCAAGAATGTCTAAAGAACGAACGCTTGCGGTTGTAGCTTCATAGGCAGGGAATCCAGTAACAATAGAAACCTCATGCAAACGCACCTGATGAAGTTCACGGGTTGCGCCGTCTTGACTCCACTTGTCACCCTTTGGTGGAACGCTGAAACCAAATGACATAGAGCTAACATCGCCACGCTTCATAAGAACCGATAGGTCGCGCCCTGCGCTAGTGTCTGGCAATTCAGCCTGAGCAAGTAGACCGCGTGAATCCTCAGTAAGTTTCAAAGTTCCTGCGCGTGTAGAACCTAGAACAACGTCTGTGTTGTGGTTCATGAATAACTTGATTTCGTTGCGTGACTTTAGAGAACGCTTGAATGCGCCTTCCTTAATTACCTCAGTGAAAGGTAGTGGTTCAGAAGGTGAATTGAATACGGCTGCGTAGCCTGTAAAACTCATGCCATCGCTGGATGCTTCGCCATTGCGAACGTCAAACTCAACGGTATTAACGCGGCGTTCTACTTGGGTTGTCATTTGTTGCCTTTCGTCTTTGTTTAAGTTTAGCGCGATTGACTTCCATTTATCGTTTTGCAAAGTGTTGCGATCTTCTTCTTGTGCGCGAATGCGCTCAACTACTCGCTCTGCGTACTCCATAGTTCTGCGAGCTTGCGTTTTAGTTGCGCCAGAACCCCACAGAAAGTGAGCCACAACGCCTGCACTTGGATAGTTATCATTAGAAGGATTAGCAGCAGGAGCTTCCAGATCAGGCAAATGGCGAGCAATCCAAGCAGCAATACGAATCCACTTCTCATCTGAAACCTTGCCTTCTGCCATTAGTCGTGCTTCGCGCACAGTCTTTTCAGTTAGACCGTCACCGGCTTTACCGTCTGCATAGAACTCTAGACCGCGCCTTGCAGCAGCACGCATGAAGTTAGGCGCATCTTGATTTACTGCACGAACTAAATCGTCTAGATCATCCTCAATGTCATCTTCATCTTCCATGTCATCGTCAGACTGCCAAGCGTTGCAGTAGTAACCGCCATCAACAAATTCATCCCACTTACGGCAATAAGCCTTAGTGCCATCATCATTAACAACGTCATCGTCATAAAAGAAACAGTTGCCACAGGCACGACCTTCTGGAACATCCTGCGCTAGTGCTGGTCTGTAATTATCAGGCAAAGCACGCTCACCGCCGGGTTCCATGTCCTCAGCTATTGAAACGGCAACCATTTGGTCTATTGCATCCTGCTTAGTTGTATGGCATCCAATAATTTCGCCATCATCTTTGATAGTTGCCCAGCCTGAGCAACCCTGCGCTTTATCTGTTATGAAGTATGGCATTAGTCCTGCTTAACTACTAGCACTTGAATTTCAACTCCGCTTGTATCAGCTACCGCCCAAAGATCATCACCCGGGCCAATAGTAATCATTGAAGTTTGAGTTGCCACAGCGTGAATACCTGTTGAAGTTGTAACACCAGAATTGCCAATGTAGATTTCACTATTCTGTGAGTGTTCGTGATTGTGAATGCAAACGTGCTGATTCATGCGATCAGGTGGCACTATCTGGTGCGGCGTGTTTGCAGTTAGTGTGAATTGCGCTGTTGAGATTGGCATTAAAATCCTTAGAGCATGAGAAGCAGTTCTGCTTCATCTTCTAGTATTGACCATTCTACTTGCGCTTGAACGCTAACAAAGAATGCTGGAGTTAGTGTGGATGTTGTTGCCGTGATCGTTGCAGGAACTTTAACAGGTCGCGCTGGTGGCGTTTCTACGATTACAGGTGTTGGTGGCTGTGGTACTGGCTCAACCCTTGGCTGGCGTAACGGCGGTGCAGGGTATGGGCGATTAGAGCCGTAGCCGGGTATCTCAGGTTCTGGCGGTGTTGGCGGTATAACAGTTGCAGTAGCCGTAGCTTCTAGCGTTCCAAGAGAACCCATAAATACGGGTTTGATTGTTGGCGTTGTAGTTGCTGTTGCTAGTAACTCGCCTAGAACCGCTTGTGCCGTCGCAACGTGCGTAACGGTTGCCTGAACTACGTTAGCAAGATCACCAAGCGGAGCATCAAAAGTTGGCAGAATTTGTGGAATAGTTGAAGCTGTGGAATTCATAGACCCTAGCGATGCAGCCGATGAAACTAAATGGCCAACTGAGGAACTGCTAGAACTGGTCAATGCGCCTAAAGCAGATGCAGCAGAAACCACAACATTTGGCGTAGATGCAATGCTTGCGCTTAAACCATTGAGATTAGCTGAACTACTTGCTAACTGATTAAACGTGCCGTCATAGGTTGATACCGCTGAGTCATAAACCAAGTCATTTGCGTTATACGCAGACTTGCCACCTACGGCAGATGAATCTAAGGCGCGTTGGTCTAAGACCATTTGCGCAAGTCGCGCTAAACGGTCAGCGTTTAACTGAAAGTCATTGAGTTCTGACGAACCCATAACTTAGCTCGCTACGGTCAGGGATGTTACGAAAGAACCAGAAGTGATCGTGTAGGTATCGCCTGCGGTGTAAGGGTTACCTGTGATAGTTCCAGAGAATAAGAAACTGCCAGCATCTAAGGAATCCCAAGCGGTAAAGAAAGTTGCATCTTGACTGCCACTGATGTTTGTCCAAGTTACGTCAGCATCAGAAGCAATAGAACCAGCAGATGCGCCAGCAAAGGAAACAGCCTTGCGAGTTGTTTCAGTAGCAGCATTGGCTGTGCCTGCTGAGCCGGGATCGCCAACGTGTAATTTTACATAGACATTGGTTACGGCGTATGCAGTGTTATTGCCTAAAGCGTTAAGCAAACTGTTTGCTAGATACGCGCTCATTCCAGTTGCCATTAGCCCTCAACTCTTTCAATGATGTTTACAATGTGTCCGTTATCGTCACGCTCAACGGTGCGAATAGTTGTCTTTTGTGCAGGTGCTTCAACCGTAACGTTAGGCGGTGCAACGTTGATAATCGCTGGCGGTACGTTTACAACTGTTTCAGGCATTTGAACGTTTACGTCATGCGTGCGCTGAACGTCATAGACAGACTCTGGATTTTCAGGGTCAATCTGTGTGATACCTTGCAACATAACGCTTGGAACGCCAGTGTGTTCTATTGCTGGTAAGCCCAAAGCAGCAAGCACAGAAGAAGGATTGAAACCAGTAGTAATAAGCCTTTGAGCCATAAGAACTTTGCGGTCAGTTTCAACGAGTGCAGCAGCAGCCAAATCCACATTAGCCAAAGGCACGCGATAAACGTCACCACCTTCAACAGGTCGTAAGTCCTCAAAACGTCTAATGTCATTAACACTTAAGAATCCTGCTTGTGAACCGATTGAGTACCCGTTCATTCTAGTAGCGAAGTCACCGCGTAGTAAGCCGTCTACGTTGAAGCGAATAAATGCACCGTCAGGCAGAAGTGCGCTGTAAGCATCTTCAATCTTTGCAACGTATGGGCGTAGCGTATGAGTTACGAAGTTAATGTTGTTTTGCTCAACGGAAGCATAAGACATTGCACCCGGTGTAGTAACGCCGATCATGTGTGGTGGAACGCGGAAGATACGAGCTACTTCTTCAATGGCTAACTTACGGCTATCAAGCATCTGAGCTTCGTCAGGGTTTACGCCAGTGCGTACAAACTTTGCGCCACCTGTTAGCAGACCAGTCTTGTGCGCTTTCTTGTAACCCTTATGGCGTGAGTCGAAGCCGTCAATTAGTTGCTTAGCCTGTTCGCTGTTTAGTCCCATAGGGGTTTCGATAATTCCAGAGGTAGTTGCGCCCTGACCAAAGAAACGTGCTGCAAAAGATTGCAATGCGCTAGATAGACCTAGATTGTCTTTTAGCTCTGTAACCCTAGACATACCGCGTAGTTCGCCAGCCTTGCGCATCTCTGTAATGTGAAGCATGTCTTGCTTACTGACTGCGCCTTGCATGTTTTCGTCAATGATGTATTCGACTTCGCGTGTGATCTTGTTGCGAGTAACGCGCACACGGTATGGGTCAATTACAACTAGGTTAATTACTTGACCTGAGTTATCGCGGAACACACGCACAAAAGCGTTGCCGTCTAGCAGTAAGGAAATTAGAACCTGTTGGTAATGCTCTGAACGTAATAGGTCTACATCTGGTCGCTGAATCCATGCAGGCTGTGGCCGATAAGGTACGCGGTCACCGTCACGGCGAATGAATGAATCTACTGGCAAGGTAGAGATAGTGTCAGAGATTAAAAGCACGCAAGAGTAAAAGGCATTGATCTTCATTGCCTGAATTTGATCTATGTTTGTACCGGCTTCAGTTGTGAATGCGAATGAATCGCCAGCACCCCAGATAGATTGAAAACTTATGGCGCGTTCTTCCTTTGCGCCACCTGTTAGATTGCCAAGCATTACTGACCCTTCTCAATCGCAATACCGATAAGCAAGCAAGATGCACCAGCAGCGACAATACCTAATGGCAGGATAAACAAACCAAGTCCTATTGAGATTGTTGCTAGACCTACAACTTGCAGGATAGTTGGGATCAACGCAAACTCCTAGAAACTAAAGAACTGGGGTACAACGGGTTCTTCTCTTGAAACAGTTGCCCTATCAAATCCTATGATACTAGCAACTGCCGCATCTATCTTTCGTGGCGAGCCGCGATGCTCTTTAACAATTCGTGGCCCTAGGCGATCTGTCTTAACTACTGCGTTTTGTAGGTGTCTGAGTAATAGCGGATTACCGTCATGTGTCAGCTTGTTAGATACAACTGCATCATAGAATTTGGCACAGGCTGGAACCATGCGAGCAGGTGAAGTAGACGGCCATTCAACAATCGGGAATCCTGCTTCATCTAAGACCTGCATTGTGCGTTGCCAACGGAATGGATCACAGGCTATCTCTTTGACGTTGTGAGTTGAGCAGAATTCAATGATTGTATTTTCTACATCCAGAATGTCTACGCGCCATTCATCATCATCTTCAGGTTGTTTTTCCCAAGCCTTGACCATAAAGACATAGGGCTGTTCTTCTACGGTTACGCCAATGATTACGGAAGCGTCACCGCTAAACGAACCGTCAAAACCTAAGACCACTGGTGTATCTGGCAGAATCTCACGCTGAATCTCTAGCTGTTCCCAAGCACCGTTAGGTAGCCAAGCGGTCTGGCTACTTACCCACTGATTGCAACGCTTAGTTCTAAACTCTGCTTCTGGGGTTCGCTTAACCATAGCTTCAAAATCTTTAGGGTCATTCAAATCGCCATAGGCAGGATTAGCATCTTTCCAAGTTTGCTCTAAGTGGTGATCTGCATCCGCTTGCGCTTCCCACCAAGCCATGAAGAAACTAGGGTCATCTATTTCTTTTTGAGCAACGCGCTTGCCGTACTGATAAAGGTTATACGCGATTGAGTCTTGTCCAGATGAATCTGCTTTTACCCCGGCAGTAGTTACACCAATAAGCATTGGCTCACGTCTAGCACCCATACCAAGTTGCATAACGTCAAACAGTTCACGATTAGGCGCGGCGTGTAGTTCGTCAAAGATAACCATTGTTGGCGATAAGCCTTCTTTGGTAAATGATTCACTAGATAGAACGCGATACACAGACCCAGTAGCAGGGACTTCAATAGCATCACGGTAGACGTTGCAAAGTTCTTCTAGTTCAGGTTCAGCCTGAATCATTTTCTTAGCATCACCAAAGACAATGCGTGCCTGCTCTTTGTCAGCTGCACAGGAATAAACCTCACCACCATTAGGCCCCATGATTAGCGACCAAAGACCGATGCCAGAACCGATTGCAGACTTGCCGTTCTTTCGAGCCATACCAATTAGCGCGGTGCGGTGTCTAAACTTTCCATCTGCACCTACTGCAAACAGGTGGCGCATGAGTTCGTGTTGCCATGCACGCAGTTGCATCTTGTCACCTGAGTAACCAGCAACAGTTTCCTTAGTCTGAATAGCAAAGGTATCTATGAACTCTGATACTTCCCAGCCACGCGATTTAGTAAGCGCGGCTTTGTTTACAGGAGTCAGCCAAGTTGGTGGCCAAGATTCAATTTTGGCTGGCACGCGACTTCAGCTCCTCTAGCTTTGACTGACGTTTAACTTCAGCCACACCTAGCCGGGAGCGATCTGTTGGGGTGAATCCTAGAAGCGACAAGTTAGCAACTAACTGACGGTCTAGATCGCGCAGGGCTTTTCTTTCGTCTGGTCTGTTGTTTTGTAATACTTGGATTCTAAGGTTACGGCGTTCGTCTAACAACTCGCAAGTCATAAGCAGAATCTCAATGTCGGTCAGTGGGCTTAACCATGTTTGACCCATGCCCCAGATGCGTTCCCAAAGTTCTGTGCCTGCGCTACCTAGTGGGCGGTTAGGTTCTGGAATGTCGTAAGCAGACGGCAACAGCACAAGTTCTTTCTGGTCTGGCAATGTACGTTTGCCGGGGTTGCCAGTCAATCGTTTTTGCTCAATAGGTTTTGGTGGTCTGCCACGCGGAGCCATTGTTTAGTCCTCTAACAGTTGTGCTTCTAGACCAGTTTGTTTTTCTAATCTATCAAGTATGACATCAACGTACTTTGGATCAAGTTCAATTCCAAATCCTTGTTGACCGTTTCTGTCAGCAGCCAACAATGTTGAACCACTGCCTGTAAACACATCTAAAATCTTTGCACCTTTATCAATAAAAGAAACACACCAATCCATAACTGGTGATGGCTTCATCGTCATGTGCTGTTTTTGTTCACCTGACCAATGATGCGAAAGATGCCTGCACTGCTTTCCTAAATTAGTCCAAGCAAGTTCAAATTCAGAGAATGTTCTATCGTCATTTTTCTTGTGCCAGCAAAGCCAGTCATTTGTAACTGGTAACTCATCGGTGAAGTAATTTCCACCCCAGATAATTGCAACTGGTGCTAGATCCAAAATCCATGCAATCGGTGGTTTTGAATTATCCCACTCAGATACGTTGTTATTGATTCTTCCTTTACCTAAACGTGTCCACGAACCTGCTCCAATACCGTATGGAGGATCAGTTACAACTGCGTCAAATGAAGTGTTAAAACGAGCAATTAAACTTAGGTCAGTTGAGTCACCACAAATTACATGGTGCTTACCAACTATCCAATGATCACCTAGCTTTGCTCTTGTAGGTGCATCATCAAAAGATAAAGGTTCTTCATCTTCATCCTGACCTAATGGTGGTTCTAAATTCTCAAAACCTAGTTCTTCAAGTTCCCAACCGTTTGCATCTAACTCAAGCAACTGGTCAGCAAGAACCTTGTCATCCCATTCAGCAAGTTCAGCAGTGCGATTATCTGCAAGTGCAAAGGCGCGTATCTGTTCCCACGACCAACCAACAGGAGTGCGAGCAATTACAATTTCAGTCCAGCCTAAAGACTTCGCAGCTTCAAGCGTGCCGTTGCCAGCAACAACGATTGAGTCAGGCGTTACGCAAATTGGTTTACGTTGCCCAAACTTTTCTAGTGAATGAGCTATTGCCTGCAAGTTCTTGCCGTCATGCTTGCGTGCATTCGCCGGGTCAGGCGTAAGGCTGTTGATGTTTACAGTTTCGATTCGCAGTTCAGTCATGCAAACCAGTCTACGCAAAAACCGCACAAATCCGCCATTTTCCAAAATCGGGAATTTCGCGGAACTGCACACTGTGC
>Ga0222712_10001140_pt1 | contig 33989 bp, 28 predicted proteins | sample C33_657DmetaG_FD_165043 | JGI IMG/M metagenome (GOLD analysis project Ga0222712, IMG submission 165043) | Estuarine water microbial communities from San Francisco Bay, California, United States - C33_657D | ecosystem: Environmental > Aquatic > Marine > Unclassified | place: USA: California...
GCATCTAGAGATGACCTTGCAGATCAGCTGCCAGTTATAAAGAAGAATTTCTTAGAATATTATAAATACGCAAATGCAACAATAACAGACCTATTTACCGCTGAGCAGCTAAAGGATGCAAAAATCTTAAAAGCTGAAATTCTTGAAACAATCTATCTTGAGAACACAGGAACTGGGTTTAAATTAATTCATTTGCCAACAGAGGTGCAATATGCTCCAGTATACGGAATAGCGTCATTGGATGCAAATGGTGATGGTAAAAAGGACTTGTTATTTGCTGGCAATAATTCATGGACAAGAATCAAATTTGGACAATATACAGCAAGTAATGGTACCTTGGTTACTGGTACAGGAAAAGGTAATTATACCTACGTTCCGCAATGGAAAAGCGGTTTAAATATTCGCGGTAATGTAAGAAGCCTTCAGTCAGTTGGTTCAGGTAAAAAGTCAGGTACCCAATTTGTTTTTGGTATTAATAATTCGGAATCACGTATTATTAAAATTAAATGATCTTGTAAGTTTAACTAGGATTGATTTTGTTTTAATTAAATAATTTGTTGATTATTAATACTTTAGCATTTATTTTTAAATTTAATAGTTGTAATGAGAAATAGAAATTTTGTTTTTTTAATTTTTGGTATCTGTTCTTTATTGATGATCTCCTTTAAATCGGGATACCTCCAAAAAGAACCTTGGAAAGCACCTTCATCGGCTGATTCTATCAAGAGCCCAATTGCATTTTCTCCTCAGGTAATCAGAGAGGGTGAAAAGCTTTATAATACGCTTTGCGTTACTTGCCATGGTCAAAATGGTTTAGGTGACGGTCAACCTGGAAGGTTTAAAATTGAACCAGCAAATTTTCATAATAAGGTAGTTACAGATCAGAAAGATGGTGCTATCTTCTGGAAACTAAGTAATGGTAAAGGTAATATGCCGGGCTACGCCACTGCATTATCTGAAGAAAAACGATGGCAGTTGATTGCTTATGTTCGTCAATTTGCTAAGCAAGATCTGAGTGCATTTTCAAAAGCAGTGCCCGTAAACAATTATAAGATCAACAAATCTACACCTAGCCCTTATTTTCCTTTACCACAAAAAATCACTAATGCTACGGCATCCCAAGAGTTTGTATTCATGGTTGATACCGTTGCTAAAGGTCTAAAGAGAGCCTGGAGTGTCGCTTTTTTGCCAGATCAAACACTATTAATTGCAGAAAGAAGTGGCAAAATATTGCGTTATAAAAACGGTAAACAAATTGATACGCTCTCAGGAAATATTCCGAAAAGCCTTCGCGACATAAAGCTTCATCCCAATTTTGGAAAAAATGGAATGATTTATCTTTCTTATTATATTGAACCTGTTAAAAGTGCAGGCACAGGTGGCTATACTGCTTTAATGAGCGCTAAGTTGGTTGGAAATAAGATTATACAAGAAAAGACCATTTACAAGGCTGGTCCTTTTAAAAATAATGGTGACTGGTTTGGAAGTAAAATAGGATTTGATACAAAGGGTTATTTGTTTTTCTCGGTTGGTATTCATAGTGACAGGAAAAATGCTCAGAGCCTTTCAAATTATGATGGTAAAACAATGCGATTTAACGATGATGGCAGTATTCCATCCGACAATCCTTTTATAAAAACACCTGGTGCTTTACCAGAGATTTATTCCTATGGTCATCGGATGCACCAGGGTATGCGCCGAGATCCAAAAACAGGAAGAATGATGGTTGTTGAATTTGGCGAATTAGCAGGTGATGAATTAAATATTCTCAAGCCCGGGGCTAATTATGGATGGCCAATTGCAACATACAGTTTGGAATATAGTGGAGCAATTATTTCAGAAAGTCCGTTAAAAGAGGGAATTGAACCACCTATTCATCATTATGCAATTGCACCTTCTGATTTTGATTTTGTTTATGGAAAAAATTATCCTGGATGGGATGGTAATATTTTTATTGGAGGCCTAGCAACAAAAAAACTTTATCGAATTGTAATGAAAGATGACACTTTTGTTCGCGATGAAGCACTTCTAAATGGTCTTGGAAGGATAAGAGAAGTAGTATATGGTCCGGATCAATTTTTATACGCTATGACTGAAGATACTGGTATTCTGGTCAGGTTAATACCTCTTCAAAAGTTATAATAACGACCCGATTTTAGGATATAAATTATAAATAAAGATACTATGAAACGCAGAAATGTATTAAAACAACTTGCTATGATTCCTTTAGCTGGAACTATACTGGGTAAAGAATCCGTATTAGCTGAAACTCCAAAAGGTTTTTCTGCAAATTTCAACCCTTCAAAAGTAACTCAGACCAATGAGGTTTCTACTGTTGCCTCTTTCATGGCAGCTGACAATATTTTTCGTTCAATTGGGGTAGAGCCATTAATAAATTGTAGAGGTGCCTATACCATTATTGGTGGTTGCCTTGAACTTCCTCCCGTTCGGGAAGCCATGGAGGCTGCTTCACATAATTTTGTTCAATATGATGAACTTGCCGCAGGAATTGGTCAAAGATTAGCTGATTTGACAAAATCTGAATGGGGGATGGTTTCTGCAGGTTGTGCCGCAGGAATGAAACATATTACCGCCGCTTGTGTAACAGGAGGCGATCCTGAAAAATTAATCAGAATACCTGATCTTTCTGGTTTCGATAAAAATGAAGTGATTATTCCTTTATATTCAAGAAATACCTATGATCATTCGATTCGAAATATTGGTGTAAAGATTGTTCATGTTACCAATGTTGCTGAACTAGAAAAAGCGATCAATCCTAAAACTGCAATGATCTACGTAAATGCTGTAAATGGATCATTTACAGGGCAGCCTTTTTCACTTGAGGTGATTGCCGGTGTAGCAAAACCAAAGAATATTCCAATTTTGATAGATGCAGCTGCAGAGAATTTAACAATTCCTTCAGTGCACATAAAAAGAGGAGCTGATGTAGTTGCCTATAGTGGCGGAAAAGCTATCAGAGGGCCACAATGTGCCGGTTTGATGCTCGGAAGAAAAGATATTCTAGAATCTGCCTGGCAGTCAAGTTCACCTCATCATGGCCCTGGACGCGATAATAAAGTTGGTCGGGAAGAGATGATTGGTATGATGGCTGCAGTAGAAACTTGGATAAAGCGTGACCACGACGCTGAATATAAAAGCTGGTTGACTAGGTTAAATACCATTGCAAAAAAAGCATTGACTATTGAAGGTGTTAAGACATCAATTATAGAACCTGAAGAGTTATCAAATAAGCATCCAACATTATGGATTTCATGGGATCCTGCAAAATTTAATGTAACAGGTTATGAAATTGCCGAAGAACTTGGCAGTACCAAGCCTCGTGTTGCGATTGGTTCTAAAGATCAAACTGATGGAACTACCTCTATTGATCTGGTTTCAAGCCATATGAAGGAAGGTGAAGATACAATTGTAGCTGAAAGAGTGTATGAAATTCTAAATAGAAAACGAAGCCCTAAATCAACTGCAATGGCAGCTCCATCAGGTAATATTGGTGGTCAATGGGATGTTGATGTTCAATTTTTTAGCAGTACAATTAAACATAGTTTTAATATACAACAAGATGGCAACTGGATTAATGGATCTCATAAAAGCCAGTTTGATGAAAGAAGTATCGGCGGTACAATTGAAGGCAATCAGGTAAAATTAAGCAGTACTATTTCTAAGCCTGGAGATCAAATTACATTTTATTTCTCTGGCAACTTAACTGGAGATTCAATTTCAGGAGATATTCATATGGGTGAATATCGTACTGCAAAATTTACTGCAGTTCGAAATACAACAAAGCCTGCACGAAGAAAAGTTCTGGTTCCAAAGGGTCCACCATTGGCAACTTAAGCTTTAAGAATTATCCAGAACATTAAGCCTAATATTAATGTTCTGGAGTGTTTTTTGACAGTAATTCCATGCTTTTTTGTATTTTTATGGATATAAATCAAATTCGATATGAGAAATCTATTTCTGATTCTTTTTGCTGTTTTATTGCTAAGTGCTTGTTCAAGAAAGAATGATTATGATACAGTTTTCAAGAATTCCGAATTGTATTCAAAAGCCGTTGCCGACTTAACAGAAGTTATCACTCATGACATTTTCACGCCTCCAGTAGCCAGTAGGATTTATGCCTATAGCAATATTGCTGCATATGAAGTTATGGCTGGCAAATCAACGAATTTTAAATCGTTGAGCACAAAATTAAGTGGATTGAAATCTACACCCTTTCCTGACAAGGAAATTAATGCTGAACTATCAGCTTTGCTTGCACTATCCTTTGTTGGTCAGGAATTGACATTTAGTAAAGATTCTGCCCAAAAAATTATAGATGGACATATTCAATTAGCTAAAAACCACGGGATGCCTGATCAAATGATCAAAGAATCTCAGAATTATGCCAAGTTAGTAAGTAAGTCAGTTCTGGATTGGAGTAAAAAAGATAAGTATAAGCAAACGCGATCTGCGGTTAAATACACCGTGAATAATACAGATGAAAGCAGATGGGTTCCAACTCCACCTGCCTATATGCCAGCCATTGAACCAAACTGGATGAAGATTAGAACTGTTTTAATTGATTCTGCAAGTCAGTTCCTCCCAAAACCTCCTTCTCCATTTAGTAAAGAAAAAGGCACAAAATTTAATAACCTAGCTATAGAAGTATATGAAACGGGTAAAACACTGACAGCGGAGCAAAAAGCAGTCGCTGATTTTTGGGACTGCAATGGTTTTAAAGTCAATGTTTCAGGTCACGTTACCTATGCAACCAAAGCGATGACTCCTGGTGGTCATTGGATGGGTATTACTGGTATTGTTTGTAAAAACCAAAAATCAGATTTCGCCAAAACCGTTTATTCTTACACAGGTGTCTCTATTGGAATTATGGATGCTTTTATATCCTGCTGGAATACAAAGTTTACTTTTGACTTGCTCAGACCTGAAACTTACATTAATCAGTATGTAGATAATTCATGGAAACCATATTTACAAACTCCTCCTTTTCCTGAATATACAAGTGGGCACTCTATTATTTCCAGTACTGCAGCAACTATACTTGAAAAGATTTATGGAAAAAACACTCCTTTTGTAGATGATACCGAAAGAGCATGGGGCTGGCCTGACCGAAAGTATGAAAATGTTCAACAGGCTGCACAAGAAGCTGCATTAAGTCGATTATATGGTGGAATACATTATAGAGAAGCAATGGAAGAAGGCTTAGTTGAAGGCCGAAAAATTGGTGAATTTGTATTCTCTAGATTAAATTAATGGATCATCATTACGTTTAATAAACATAGAGCGTAATGATGATTTTTAAAGTCGATCATTTATATGATTTAGTATGGAAATGTTGTTTTAGCTATTGTTTTGTAACAATTTTCATATTTGAGTCTCGAAAAACCTCTTTATTGATCCAATTTCATTTTTTAATTTAAAATCCCAGATTTTTTAAATAGAATTGTGTTGTACAATTTAGGATAACCATTAAAATAGAATTAATAAAAAAATGAAAAAAATTTTAGTACTGGGTGTATTTGCCCTTTTTATTGCATGTAATAGTTCATCAAATAATGTAGCGGTATCAGATACAAGTTCTTCACTTGCTACTGATAGTACAAAGGTAATTGTTGCTGCAGATAGTACTCTTTCAGCTTCAGAGAATACTGTTGAAGCTACTCCAGAAGCGAATGCCGAAGAAGTTAAACCTAGTGCAGCTGCTGCTGTAAAACCTGTAGCAAAAACAATTCAGCCAGATGTTAAAGTAAAAGCACCTCAAAATAATGATCATGTAGATATCAAGAAGGGTGAATTGCTAATATCAAAATCAGATTGTTTTGCATGCCATAAAGTACAAGATAAACTTTTAGGGCCAGCCTATAAAGATGTTGCCAACAAGTATGAGAATACAAAAGCGAATGTAGATTACCTGGTTAACAAAGTAAAAACTGGTGGAAGTGGTGTTTGGGGTGCAGTGCCTATGTCACCACATCCTGCTTTATCAGATGATGATGCAAGATCAATGATTTCATATATTTTGAGCTTAAAATAGCTTAAAACACATAAAAATTACTTTAGTAATCTTAATTGACATGTTATTTTACTAATGGATCCTAAGGTGTTCGATATACTGTAACATTATACTATCTAAATGCCCTTCAATTCAATGAAGTATAGAATCCATTACTATATTTAAATACTCACTAGGGGTTAATCAATCATTTATACTCATATAACAAATAGATTATAATTCAATAAAATATGGTTTTACACTTAAATAATAGTCTTTTAAAGACTTTATGCTTTTCTGTATTATTTACAGGAACAGTTCTTATCAGTTACTCACAGGAACTTTTTGTTTCAACTGAATTAACACCTTCCAAGAGTTTTACCTCTGGTGCCGAAGGGCCTGCAGTTGGGCCTACAGGAATTATTTATGCTGTTAATTATGCAAGACAAGGAACCATTGGGCAGATAACTGTAGATGGAAAATCAAGTTTATTCCTTGAACTTCCATCAGGCAGTATCGGAAATGGTATTCGTTTCGATAGCAAAGGCAATATGCTTATCGCTGATTATACCAAGCACAACATTCTTAAAGTTAATATGTTAACAAAAGCTGTTAGTGTTTTTGCTCATAATCCTAAATTAAGCCAACCTAATGATATCGCTATTGATAATAAAGGTAGATTATTTGCTAGCGATCCGAACTGGAAAGAAAATACAGGTAGAATATGGCGAATTGATACAGATGGCAAATTTACTATGCTTGATAGCATGGGTACAACCAATGGCATTGAAGTTAGCCCTGATAACAAATTTCTTTATGTGAATGAGTCTGTTCAGCGTAAGGTATGGAAGTATGATCTCAATGAAAAAGGAGAAATAAGCAATAAACGACTTATCCATGAATTTCCTGATTTTGGAATGGATGGCATGAGATGCGATGTTGACGGTAATTTATACATTACAAGACATGGCAAGGGTACTGTTGCCAAATTATCTCCAACAGGTAAATTGATCAGAGAGATTAGCACAATAGGTAAATTACCAAGTAATATTGCATTTGGTGGTAAGGATGGAAGAACTGCCTACATTACTCTTCAGGATAAAGGCAATATGGAAAGCTTTAGGGTAGATAAACCAGGTCGTGAGTGGGTAATGTCAAAAAAGAAATAATAATTTATTAATAATAAAAAGATGAAAACAGAAAGAAGATCAGTACTTAAAAAATTATTCGCTTCAGTAGTAGGAGTAACCGGATTAAGTGTAGTAGCCAATGCCAAAGGAATTGAATCATCGCCTGAAAAAGTTGCAGGAAATATCACTTCTGTTCAAAATGTTCCTATGTTTTCTGGCCATGTAATACATAATGGTTTAGTCTATATCGCTGGTAAAGGAGCTCATAGTGCACCTTTTGAGATTAAGGCACATACTGAAATTGTATTGAAAGAGCTTGAAAAAGAGCTAATAAAAGCCGGATCCTCAATGGAAAAAGTTTTGAAAGTAACTGTTTATTTAAATGATATTGCAGATTACAGTGGAATGAATGAGATTTATAAAGGTCGTTTTGGGAAAAAACCTCCTGTACGCTCTACCATTGCCGTTGCTAAAGGTGGTGTACCAGGTGATTCTCTTGTTGAAATGGATGCGATAGCTTATCTTTAAGCCTATAAGATAATTAGAAGGAACAACCCTATAATTATTTATTTTAATTTATTACAGCCAATATAATTTTTCAAAATTTGTATTGGCTGTAATAGTGTTTTAAAAGAGCTGTCTCTTAATAAATGTTAATTCTATGAAAAAATTTAATTTTTATACTCTTTTATTGTTCTCTGCAACTGGTGTTATCGTATTTTCTTCTTCGATAAATTATCAGTCTTTTTCATATAAACAGGCTGATTCTAAATTTTTGCAGGATACAATAAAGAATGAATCATGGTTAGCCCCGGCATCAGCCGATTCTATTAAAAATCCATTAGCAGTATCTCAGGAATATATTTCAAAGGGAGAAGAGCTATACAATATGTACTGCTTTTCATGTCATGGAGATACAGGTTATGGAGATGGCCCAGCAGGTGGATCTATGGGAATCAGGCCTGCAAATTTTCATGATCAGCGAGTGATCAAACAAAAGGATGGCGCCTTATTCTGGAAATTAACCAATGGAAAAGGTAACATGCCTCCTTTTAAAGAAGCTTTAACCGAGGAGCAGCGCTGGCAATTAATTGTATTTATTAGGGAATTAGGTAAAACAGAATAAAAAAATGCAAATCAAACAAAGTATTTATTTAATTGGGCTTCTTAGTTTATTGATAGTCCCTTCTATTTCTTACGCTCAGAATGATTCTAAAGCAAAGGATGAAAAAACTGTTAGTACAAGATTAAAGCCAGTAATTCAATCAACACCCATACCCTTACGGCCTGATATTTTAATTGAAAAATTTGCCGATGTCCAAGCGAATGCAGTTCGCATATTGATTCATCCGGTGTCTGGTGATTTCTATTACACAACCTTTGAAGGTGGTGTTTTTCACCTCAGCCAAAAGAATGGCTCAGTTGTTTCCGAACAAATTCTAACCGTTAATGATCATGGTATAAAAAAATTGCAGGGGGCTGTTTTTGCTGGTTCTGAATTGTTTTTATGTGGTAACACTATTGAAAATAGTAACAGAGGTACCACCGGAAGATTGGTGCGGTTTTCAATTACACCCAATAGCACACCAAAGTTGACTGTTGTTTTTAATACAGAAGTTTACGGATTAAATGCAACAACCTGGGATCATGGATGGAATGCCTTGGTACTGAGTCCGGATAAACAGTATATATACATTACTTCTGGCTCCAGAACCGGGCATGGCGAAATTCAGGATGACAAGGGAGTTTATGTTAATGCACGAGATAATGCTTTAACTACCAAAATTTTTCGAATACCTGTTAATGCAGAAAATTTGTTATTACCTAATGACATAAATAAATTAAAAGCAGATGATTACCTGTATGCTGAAGGGATTCGTAATGCTTACGATATGGCCTTTAATCAAGAAGGTAATTTATTTGCTGTTGTCAATTCATCAGACTATGATCATTCTGAAGATATGTTTTGGGTAAGACAAGGACGACATTATGGATTTCCCTGGATCATGGGAGGTGTGGAAAATCCGCAGCAATATCCTGACTTTATGCCCGATCCTAAGAAAGATCCATTTCTAAATGCTACCTCTCATGGTATGTTGATGAAGTATTTCAGAAATGATCCAGATTTTCCAAAAGTACCCGAAGGTTTAAAATTTAGTCCTGGCGTTCAAAATCTAGGCCCTGATGCCAATGAGTATAGAGGGCATTCCGGTAAAATACTTGATGGAGATAATACCGGAGTAAGTATCAGTACATTTACAGCTCACAGTTCTCCCTTAGGTCTTGTTTTTGATACTAAGCGAAAACTTTCTGCTGAATTTAAGGGCGATGGTTTTGTTCTTAGAAATACTATTGGAACTAAATCCAGCTTAATGAAACCTTTCACAGATCAGGGCAGAGATTTGCTGCATCTTGACATGTCGTATGATAAATTAAGTGATAATTATTTTGTAAAAACAACCCGGATTGTGGATTCGTTCAATAATCCAACAGATGCTGTTTTGCTTGGTAACTCGTTGTATATTATTGAATATGATGCCAAGGCGGGGAGTATCTGGAAGGTGACTTTTCCAAAGTAAATCAAAAAAGATAATAAAAGAAAAAGTATTAATTCGGGTAGTTCAATTTTGAATTCTAAGAATATTAATCTTTGATTTTGAAAGTGTTTAAGCCTGATTTTAAAATATTTTATGTTTATTTATGTTAACAAATTATAATTATGAAAATTAAAGCATTCGTATTTTCTGTTTTCAGCTTAGTTGCGATCTCAGGGATTCTATCAGCACAAACAATTCCAAAAGATGAATTATCCTTTTTAACCTCTGAATGGAAAGGTGATCGTTTTCCTGATGGCCGACCTAAAGTGGCTGATAATTTATTGGAAAGGGCAAAAAAAATTGGTCTTGATGATGCCTGGCAAGTTTTAAAGGTCATGGGATATGTAAATCAGTTTGAACTTGGCTGGAAAACATTGAATGATGAAATGATCACTGGAAGGGTAGTTACAGCAATGTATATGCCTACCCGTCCTGACATCGAAAAAAACATTAAAGACAGGGGTATAAAACAAGGCCGTGTTGGAAATACAAATTCATGGCCAATTGCTGTATTACAAAAAGGGGATGTTTATGTGGCTGATGGATTTGGAAAAATTGTTGGAGGTTCCTTGATTGGAAGTACTTTGGGTACCTCAATCTATACGAAGACTGGAAATGGAGTAATTTTTGACGGTGCTGCACGTGATGTTCAAGGACTTGATGAAATTAAAGGATTTAACGCTTTTGTTAGAGACTTTCACCCTGGTTTTATGGAAGATATGGTATTAATGGGGTTAAATACTCCAATTCGTATCGGACGTACTATGGTTTTACCTGGCGATTTAGTAATTGCTGGTAAAATTGGTGTTTTATTTGTCCCTGCACATTTAGCTGAACAGGTTGTTTCAACCGCAGAATTTATCGTCAGAAGAGATAAGTATGCATTTGAAGTGATTAAGTCAGGAAAATATTCTAGTGGTCAATTAGACAGTGAATGGACAAGTGATATGAAGGATGATTTTATTAAATGGATGCAAAATCATCCTGAAGAAGGTAAAATGACCAGGGCCGAACTAGATGTAATCATGAGTAAAAGAACTTGGTAATCTATCAGGATAATTATTAATTAAACCTTAATTTAAAAATTTTGAAACAGTCGAACATTTATTCTCTAGCATTAGGCATAGCAGGTATAAGCTTATTAGCAGCTCTTTTTTTTCTTTCTCAAGGTAATCAGGCAAATGCTGGTCCATTACTAATCCTGTTTTTTACAACTTTGGCTATAGGAGTTAGAGGAACAAAAACTTTTAAAGCATTTTCGTATACCATCTGGATTTTTACTGCGGTTACAGCTTCAATGTTTTACCCCCAATATTTCACTTCAATTGGTGATTTTCAATTAAAATTAATGATTGTTCCTCTTTTACAGATTATTATGTTTGGTATGGGTTCACAAATGAGCTTTGAAGATTTTACCGGCGTAATAAAAATGCCTAAAGGGGTATTTATTGGAGTTGGAGCTCATTATATTATTATGCCTCTTGTGGCTTTTGGTATTGCAAATATATTTTCATTCCCACCAGAAATAGCTGCTGGAATTATCCTAATAGGTACGGTGCCAAGTGGTTTAGCATCCAATGTAATGTCTTACCTAGCACATGCTAATCTTGCGCTTGCTGTTACAATTGGAGCTATTTCTACACTTATATCACCATTTGTAACTCCATTGCTAATGCAATGGCTTGGTGGACAATATATTCAGGTAGACTTTTGGCATATGATGCTTGATATTCTAAATATGATCATTCTTCCAATTGTTGCAGGTTTTATATTTAATCTTTTCTCTAAAAATGTAGCCAGCCAGAAATCTAAATTTATTCAGCTTATTGGTTACTTCATTGTTATTTTATTAACAAATCTGGTATACATTAAGTCTAGTGGTTCAGATATTAACGGTTTCTTAAATGCTATTGGAAAATCATTGTTCTGGTTCTATATTTTACCAATGATTGCTGCTATCGTGCTTCGTAAACTAGTTAAAGGAGATGATCAATGGATGGGTAAAGTGCTTTCTATGATCTCAATGGTAGGTATTGCTGTAATCATAACAATCATTACAGCTGCAGGTCGTGATAGTTTATTAAAGGTCGGATTATTGCTTATTATTACCAGTTTGCTTCATAATTTAGCTGGATATATACTTGGTTATGGAGTTTCATGGGCAGCAGGTATGCCAGAAAAAGATAGACGTACAGTTGCATTTGAAGTAGGTATGCAAAATGGAGGGCTTGCATCAGGATTAGCCCTGCAAATGGGCAAAATTGCTACTGTGGGTCTTGCTCCAGCAATCTTTGGCCCATTGATGAATGTAACCGGATCGGCATTGGCAAGTTGGTGGAGAAGCAGACCACCTGCTGAAGATGTCCTTACTGAAGGATCCACTAAATAAACTGCTAAAAATTAAAATATACCGTTCAGGCATAAAGATATTTGACAGGTATATTTAAACATAATTAAATATATGAAAGGGTTTTTTGCAGTATTAATCATATTAACTTTTTCTGTACTTTCATTAAGTGCGCAATCAAAGGATGAGAAGGATGTAGCAGCTGCTGTTGAAAATTTAAACAAAGCAATGGTTGATCCTGAAAAAAGTACCTTACAAAGTATTGTATCAGAAGGTTTATCCTATGGTCACTCAGGCGGAATAGTTCAAAATAAGGAAGTATTTATTGATGATTTAATTAATGGTGCGTTTAATTTTTCAAGCATCTCTCCAACTAATCAAACTATTTCAATTACGGGCACTATTGCTATAGTTAGGAATATTTTAGTAGCCAAGGCAACAGATTCTGGGGTTCCAACCGATCTTCGAATTGGGAATGCTATGGTTTGGCGAAAGGAAAGTGGAGCTTGGAAATTATTAGTCAGACAAGCCTTTATGATTCAATAGCAAATTTTTGTTTTTTTAGGAATGCGCAAATGATCATTTTGCGCATTTTTTTTGTTAGTTATAGTATTTGATTTATAATGGTAAAACCCGATAGTTTAATATTTGATTTGGATGGCACTTTGTGGGATGCCTTGGATACTTATTTGGCATCTTGGAATGAGGGAGTAAAAGCAGAAAACTTAAATAGAATATTTACCCGTGCTGATCTGCATTATGTGATGGGTTGGGAGCGGTCTGCAGTCCTAAATCATATGTTTCCAGGCACGTCAATAGAAAGACAGGAAGAAATTTATCATACTATTAATGAATTCCGAATAAAACTTATGCCAGAGATGGGAGGTGTTTTATATGAAGGGGTTAAGAGCGGATTAATTAAACTTTCAGAAAGATATTCCATATTTATTGTAAGTAACTGTCCAAAAAACTTGATCGCCGAATTTATTAAGTGGGCTGATATTGAAAACTATATCACTGATGAGATGGCGCATGGCGTTAATTCAATGCCTAAGCATCATAATATTAAACTACTAATAGATAAGCACAGCCTACAGAATCCGGTTTATATTGGTGATACACATGGAGATAGTATTGAAACTAGAAAAGCAGGACTTCCATTTGTGTTATTAACTTATGGATTTGGCACCTCAGATGATTATGATCTTAAGTTTGATGACTTTAAATCACTTACCAACCACTTTATTAATTTGTAATTACGATGTATTCAATTTACTATCTTTTCTTATTAAGAAATGAAAATAAATATATTGTTTATCAGTTTTAGTGCGCTTGTATTAGCTTCCTGTTCAAATGCAATTGATGCAGATGAACTTTATGGTAGATGGGACTATGTCGCAGTTGAAAGTTTCAACCCGCCTGATAGCCTTACTAGGGAGGAATTAATTGCGCAAGCACCTACAATCCTGTTTTCTAAAGACAATAAACTGGTAATAGAATGGGGAGGAAAGCAGCTTTCGCATGGAACTTACAGAATGGATGGAAAAATGATCCGATATACCGAGTTTCTTGAAGGAGGAGGAAAAAGAGAATTTCCGTTTTTGATCAAAGAGCTCGGCGACAAGGAGTTAGTATTCCAAACAATGGAGCAGAACTATACCAGGGTAAAAGCTAAAAAACGCTGACAGTTTTTAAATTCTGTCCGCGTTTTTTAGGATTAGTATTAAAATATTATTTTAATTTTTTCTTGCTTGAGCTTGCAGGTTGAGTTTTGTTTTGTTGTTGTTGCCTCATGTAATCCTCCATTCTTTGCTGAAATCCTGATTTTTTCTTTTCCGACTGAGGCTTCTTTTTGTTTTCCTGTATTTGTGCGTGTATCTTATCATCATTCACAAACATTCGGATAATATATTGTTGAGCAAAAGTCATCATATTGGCCAGGAAGTAATAATAATTAAGCCCGGATGGGTAACTGTTCAATACTCCAAAGAAAATGATTGGGGTGATATAACCAATGTATTTCATCTGACCAGTAGCTCCTGATACTTGATTATTAAAATAAGTATAGATTAGTGTAGAAATGGTCATCAGAATACACATTAAACTGATGTGGCTGCCTAGGAATGGTATATTGAATCCCATTTGGAAGAATGCATCAAATGTTGAAAGATCGTCCATCCAAAGGAAACTTTTTTGACGAAGTTCAAATAGATTAGGGAAGAAGAAGAAGAATGCCATGATGATGGGCAGTTGAAGTAACATCGGCAAACAACCTCCAAGCGGATTTACACCTGCTTTCTTATATAGTTTTAGATATTCCTGCTGTAAAAGGGTAGGGTTATCATCACCAACTTTTCCCTTGATTTCATCCATCTCTGGTTTAAGGATACGCATCTTTGCCATAGATAGGTAAGACTTGTAAGTCAATGGTAAAAGAACCATTTTAAGGAGTACGGTTAGAACAAGAATGATCAAACCATATCCCCATCCAAAACGTTCAAGAAAGCTAAAAACAGGTAATACAATCCATCTGTTAATGTATTTTAATGGCCAATAACCAAGATCTATTTGTTTTTCAATTTCAAATCCTTGTTTTTCAAGAATATTTAACTGATTCGGGCCAAAATAGAAATTCATTGGATAAGAAGTAACTTCCTGTCTTTCAAAAGGAATCTGCATGTTGGCAGCAAAACTTTTTACAGTATTTGAATCAGGACTAGTATTTACGATCAGTTCTCCTTTATCAAAACTATTTTTTGCGATCAAGACATTTGAAAAGAAATGTTGCTTAAATGAAAACCATTTGATCTTACCCTCAGTGATTGATTTAGTTTCTGATTCAGTAAGACTTAAATAATCAACATTTTCGTCGCCTTGTTTAAAGTAAGTGCTTGAATATCGTTGCTCACTAACAAGATCTTTCTCTTTTTGTTTTAGGATAGTTTCCCAGTTTAAAGTCAAATGTTTTTGAGTAGGAGTAACTACATCCTGCATCCCTTTGGTTGCAATAGTTAAACCAACATTATAGCTATCGCCAGTTAAGGAGTAGATATAATCAATGTATTTGCCTTCAGAATAATTCAACCGCATGGTTAATGAACCAGAACCGATTTTAGCTACACTAAATGAAGTGCCTAAAGGTTGAAAATAAAGGTCATTTGTGCTGATATTCTTTCCGGCTGCTCCAAAGATTAAGCCGAATTTATTGCCCTGGCCTTCGAACATGATCAAAGGTAATTGGCGATAGGTTTTGAATTTTTTAAGTTCAACCGATGCTATTCGACCACCTTTAGGGCTGATTTTTACTCTCAGTAACTCATTTTCAAGTACAATTGGCTCGATACTTCCAGATTGTGCAGATCCAAATGGGCCTGCTTTGATCAGTGTTGAATCTAAAGCTGGTACGACAACAGTTTTGGTGCTGTCCTGAACCATTAATGGTGTTTCTGCCTTTTTAACTTTTGCTATTGAGTCTTGACTTTGTTTTGCTTTTTCCCTTTTGATGTCTTCATCAGAGGGTTGCATTAAAAAAGTTGAGCCTACTAATATGATTAAAATCAAAAATAGACCCGTAAATGTATTTCTATCCATTAGGTTTAATATTCTGTTTTATTGGAATGCTTTTACTTCTTTTTAGAATGAAGAATTGAAGCGGCCACAAAGTTAACAAAAAGTGGATGAGGATTATCAACTGTAGATTTTAATTCGGGGTGGAATTGTCCCCAATAAAAAAAGGATGATTTTTTAACTCGATAATCTCAACTAGATTATTTTCAGGATTGATGCCTGAGGCTATCATACCCGCCTTCTCAAATTGATCTAAATACTTATTATTGAATTCATAGCGATGGCGATGGCGTTCAGTAATTCTGGTTTTACCATAAATTGCAGCCGCTTTACTGCCCTTTTTGAGATCGCAGGTATAAGACCCCAAACGCATAGTGCCACCTTTGTTTTTAATCTTTTTCTGTTCCTCCATCATGGAGATTACCTGATTTTTGGACTTCTCATTAATCTCACTACTTTGAGCATCTTTTATACCCAATACATTACGTGCGAATTCTACAACTGCACATTGCATTCCAAGGCAAATTCCAAAGAATGGAATTTCATGTTCTCTTACATATTGAATAGCTTCTATCTTGCCCTCAATACCACGACTGCCAAATCCAGGAGCAACAAGTACACCATCAAGCCCTTTTAGCTTTTCAGCAACATTTTGTTTGATAATATTTTCTGATTGAATACATTTTACTCTAACCTTACATTCATTTTTGGCTCCTGCATGAATAAAAGCTTCAGTGATTGATTTATAGGCATCAGGTAATTCCACATATTTTCCTACCAGTCCGATCGTAATCTCATTAGTTGGGTTTTTTAATCGCCCTAAAAAATCTTTCCAGCTTTCTAGATCTGGCTCATTTTTTTGAGGTAGTTTTAGTTTACTTAAAACAGTTTTGTCTAGTTTCTCCTTTAACATGAGCAATGGAACATCATAGATTGTTGTCGCATCTATAGATTCAATTACTGCATTCAGGTTCACATTACAGAATAGCGCAATTTTTTTACGTAATTCTTGCGGTATATGATGTTCAGTACGACAAACTAAGATATCGGGCTGAATACCATATTCAAGTAGCATTTTTACAGAATGCTGAGTAGGTTTTGTTTTCAATTCACCAGCTGCAGCAAGAAAAGGAACTAGAGTTAAATGGATAACTAAAGAATTTCCTGAACCAAGCTCCCAACGCAATTGTCTTACAGCTTCTATGAATGGTAAAGATTCAATATCGCCAACAGTACCTCCTAATTCGGTAATTATAATATCAAATTTCTTGCTCTCACCCAATATTTTCATATTGCGTTTTATCTCATCGGTAATATGAGGAACAACCTGAACTGTTTTCCCAAGATAAGCTCCTTCCCGTTCTTTATTGATTACATTTTGATAAATTCGACCGGTTGTGATGTTATTGGCTTGTGAGGTAGGAACATTCAGAAAACGCTCATAATGACCAAGATCAAGGTCGGTCTCAGCACCATCCTCCGTAACATAACATTCGCCATGCTCATAGGGGTTCAAAGTGCCCGGGTCAATATTTATATATGGATCGAACTTTTGTATGGTAACCCGGTATCCTCTGGATTGAAGTAGTTTTGCAAGAGAAGCGGAAATAATACCTTTTCCTAACGACGAAGTAACGCCGCCCGTAACAAAAATGTATTTAGTCATGATATCTGTAGGATTTCTTATAGTTTCTATTGAGATAACAGTTATTAAGCTATTAAAGACAATAAAAACATCGTATTATACGGGATTCAAAACTATGAAAAAAATCCATAAACATTTTAATTGTTGAGAAATTTATGGGTGTTAATAAATCGGTCGAAATTTTATAGAAACAATACTAATCAGAACTAAACTGAAGATGCTTCATGCATTTGAGCCCATTTTTCTAAATTGTCGCTTAATTTAAACTAGAACAGTCAATTACTAATTCCTTTGTTTTAACTACCTTTGATTTTATTTAAAAATTATTCCAACAACTTGACATTTAACGATTTTAATTTTGACCCTCAATTACTTGAGGGTTTACAGAGTATGGGTTATGTTAAACCTACTCCAATACAAGCACAGGCAATTCCATTAATACTTCAACATAAAGATCTGATCGCCTGTGCACAAACAGGTACAGGAAAAACAGCATCTTATTTATTGCCAGTATTACAGCATATCAGTATCTCTGATAAAAAACATACAAAAGCGCTTATTCTTGCTCCCACACGTGAGCTTGCTCAACAGATTGATCAACAGGTAGAAGGTCTTGCTTATTTTGCAGGAATTAGTTCCATTGCTGTTTATGGCGGTGGTGATGGAATGATCTATGAACAACAGCGCCGTGCCATGATGGAAGGGGTAGATATTGTAATTGCTACACCAGGAAGACTAATTGCGCATTTAGCATCCGGAGTAATCAAATTAGATCATCTCCAATATCTTGTTTTAGATGAAGCTGACCGTATGCTCGACATGGGTTTTTACGAGGATATTTTAAGGATCATCAGCAATTTACCTAAAGAACGTCAAACATTGCTTTTCTCGGCTACAATGCCTCCAAAGATCCGAACCCTGGCAAATACTATATTAAAAGATCCTCAACAGATTAACATTGCACTATCACAACCTGCAGCGGGTATTTCTCAACAGGTTTATATGGTTTACGATAATCAAAAAGTAAAACTCATAAGTACTTTATTAAAAGGTGGAGATTATAAAAGCGTTTTAATTTTCTGTTCCAGAAAAGAAACGGTTAAAGATCTGAACCGAACGCTACGCAGAGAAGGAATCAAATCTGAAGCATTTCATTCTGATTTGGAACAAGAACAACGAGAAACAGTATTAAGAGCGTTTAAAAGCAGGGTTTTACCTGTTATTATAGGTACTGATGTTTTAAGTAGGGGAATTGACGTAGAAGGAATTAGTTTAGTAATTAATTTCGATGTGCCACCTGATCCTGAAGATTATATCCACAGAATTGGTAGAACAGCAAGAGCAGAAACAACCGGTACTGCCATTACATTTGTTAATGAAAAGGATCAGCGAAGATTCTCTTTTATTGAAAATCTGATCGGTAAGGAGATTCCTAGAATGACTTTACCTGAAGAGTTGGGTGAAGGTCCGGTTTATAGCCCAACTACCAGAAGACCTTCAACAGGGGGTAATAATAGGAACGGTAAGAAGAAGGTCTGGGTAAAGCGTAAAGCTTGATTTTCTTAGTATAATCAGCTATAGCTTATTTTTTCTCTTTTGCTTTTTGTTTGTTCTGAACTTTATTTTCGCGAAGCATATCTTTCATATCATCCATTTCAGGCCCTTCCTTTAAAGCTTTCCAGTCAAATTTTTCATCAAATGGATCAAGCGCTTTCTGCGGATCAAAAATTCGGAGATCTGCTGGAACAGCTTTGTATGGACTAAAATCTGGAGTTTCGGTAAACATATCAGCAAGATCATTGGCAGCAGCATCGTATTGATTCAAGTAAGGTATTCCCAGAATATTCCAGAATGTTTTAAAGATGCTTCCAAAACTGGTGTGAGTATGACTTACATGATCTTTTCTGATATATGGCGAAACAGCCATTAAAATACTTCGGTGTGCATCAATATGATCTACTCCATCTTGGGCATCATCTTCTGTAATTACAATGAGCATATTTTTCCAGTAAGGGGTATGGGATAGAAATTCAATAACCCTGCCCAATGCCAGGTCATTATCAGCCATATAACTCTCCTTAAAAGGATAACCTGCTTTTGGACGCTCAGCCGCACCATGGTCATTGGGCAAAATAAGAGTCAAAACTGAAGGTAATTTCTCTTTTCCTTTACCCCATTTATCATTAAACTCTTTTTCAAATACCGTAGCTCTAAATTGATCTGGTATTGCCATATTATAGGTGGGATAGGAATAGGAGGTTTTAGAAAACAATGATTTTGGCATCGGAAAATTCGCTATATGTTTAATTCCTCCATATTTATAATGGTCTTTATAATCACCTGGCTCAAACATAACTCCAAACCCAAAATTGAAATAGTTAATCTGATTCCTAGCCAAATGATCCCACATAGATCCTGCTTCATTATAATCTTCCGGAAAAATTGCACCTGCCGAACCATTGATTCCTAAATTACCGGGCGCATTGGAGTCCTTGTTATAAGATCGATTATTTCCATAACCTGCTGGAGTAGTGGCCTCAACCCATTGATTAGGGTAGGTGTTAACAAGCCATCTATGTCCATCTGCAGAAACATCAGCATCTACATAAAAGTTATCGCTGATTGCAAAATTCCCGGCAAGTTTCTGATGATTGGGCATGATGTCTGCATTCTCAATTCGAATGTTTTTGTCAGTATTACTGAATGTTACTCCCTTTCCATATTTTGAAATAGTAGAGTCGCCTTTTCCTTTTTTTACCTGACCAAAAACTTGATCATATGTACGGTTCTCCTTGGAAATGAAAACAATATGTTTTATTGGCGATTCTTTTTGGCCCGGATAAAGTGGGACTGGATTTTTCTTTCGCCATTCAAAGGATGGATCAAGTTCATCTTTTATCAGAAAATTATTTGCGATGACCTGTTTGGTCATATTCAACAATTCATTATCTGAGGGAATATCTGTAACCTGTACATCTCCATACATTAAACTACCAATATAACTTCCTGCCGAACCTTGTTTAAATGTGAGGCCGCCATTGGGTCCACTTCCAAACCCTTTAGCATTGGCAATGATAAGTTTTTTACCGTCTGGCGATACTTTTAGTTTTGCAGGAAACCATCCTGTTGGAATATGTCCAATCACTTTTAGTGTAGGTACATCAATCACAGCAACGGCATTAATTCCAGATTCTGCAACATAAACCCGTTTCTCATCTGGTGAAACTGCCAAACCAAATGGAATGATTCCTCTTAATTGATTTAGTTTTTCATCCGTATTTAATTTTATATGTGTGATTATATTTTGATTATAACTATCAAGAACGCTTATGTTATCATTGTTCCCATTGCTGATAAAGACATAATTGCCTGCTATAACAATAGAATTCGGACTTGATCCACCCACTGCCGGAATACCATCAACTAATTGCCCTACAGGATTACCTGTCTTAGTTTTTGAAAATACTTTTGGTTTTAATGGGTTACTAACCTGTAAAGCCCAAACTGAAAATGATTCGGGTGCATTCACAGGGCCTAGTCCTTTAACCTGGATAGAATCATTTTCAAATCCTTTTTCTGCCTCCGGAGTATCATAGGCAAAGGCTGGTTTATCTATTGATGTATTTTGCCAAACACCCTTATCTTTCCGTTTGATATAACTGTACTCATACATTCCAACGTTGGCAACATATACCGTATTTTCATCTTTTGATAGTGTAATACCAAAAGGATATCTTCCTACAGGGCAAGATGATATTAGTTTATTCAGTTTTGTGTCTATACAAATCATCCTGAAACCGATCTGATCTACAGCATAAAGAAAGCGTCCATCCTTGCTCAAAACCATATCACCAATAAAACCATGCGAATAATCAAATTGATCGTTCTTAGATCTACAGTCAATAGACCCTAGTGCCAATCCAGTTTCTATATCAAATTTGTAAACTTTATTGGCCTGTCCTCCAGCCACATAAACAATTTTATTGTCAGGAGATATGGCCAATCCCATAAACACCGATTCAATGATTCCTTTATCTCCTTTTGGAGATTCTGGAACCTGTAGGATCTTTGGATTTGCGGATTGAATGTTTTTTAAGATGCTGATTGAAAGCGGACTTGTACCTGAATTTGCTGTGATAGCAATATTTCCATCATTGCTGATTGCAAGTCCGTAGGGGTGAGGTGCAACCTGATGCGTTTTCCCAGAAGGACTAATGATTCGGCCATTTGGAAGAATAGTTTGTCCATTTTTGCGGATAATAACATATTCATCACCAGCAGGCGCTGAAATTATAGTTTTAGGAACAACCTGAGAATAACAGGTTAAAGAAATTAGACTAAGAATAATAATGCCTGTAATTTTTTCCATGTGGGATTAATATCGCTTTTAAGAATAATTTTAGTTTTTGGTGGGTTACTAATTTAGATACAAAGTATTGCATTTTGATCCATATACATATTAAATTCAGGTTATCAGATTATTTTTTTTGAATTAAATCCGAATTGAAATTAAAAAATCAGATATTTCTTAATCAGACCTTCGTATACGCGCAAGATATTGATCCATATCATCTTCGTAGATCATTTCACACTCCCAACCTAATTTTTCTGCTAGTTGTTGTAGCATTAAGAAATCAACATAAAGCCATTTAAACCATTTGCCTTTAACACTCTGGTATTCATATTGATATGAAATTTCACCATAATAATTACTAGCTATGAAATCATCAGATTTATACAAATAAGCAATATCAGATGAATCGAAAATTACTTGTCCGCCTGGTAATAAAAGTCGTTTTAAATAATCCAGATAATTAGTTAGTCCCTTGATATCGCCGCAAAGTCCAATTCCATTCATTAACATTAATATGGTGTCAAATTGTTCGGATTCAAATTCCAGGATATCTGTATTGATCACCTTTTTTACACCTCTTCTGCGCATGATATCACAGGCTGATTCTGATATTTCAATGGCTGTAACATCTAGGCCCTGCTCCTGTAAAATTAGAGCATGGCTTCCTACACCGGCTCCAATATCTAGTATATTGCCTTTACAAAGTTCTAATGCAATAGATTCCAATTCTGTCAATGAATTTTTTGTTCTGTAAAAAATATCTACAGGCATATCTTCAGGCATTCCATAACTATTGTGCAGCCATAATTTGCCTTTCTGTCTACCCTGATAATGGTCCTTTAAAACTTTGCCAAAAACATCCATTTTTTTATTGAGTATATCTAAAAAATATAGTGCAGATTTAAGCTGCTAAATAATTCTTTAATCTAATTCCACTAAAATACAGCTTATGATAAGATTATTATTAATTTCTTGAATAGGAATTTTGGTGGCTCAATACTCAAGAAATAGTTGTCAATTGTCTGAGGTATGAAGTCTGAGGTCTGAGGTTATGTTTTGAAATGAAGCAGAATCTATCTCAATACTCAATACTCAAAAAATAGTTATCAGTTGTCTGTTATCAGTTGTCTGAGGTATGAAGTCTGAGGTGCTGTTTTGAAATGAAGCAGAATCTATCTCTATACTCAATACTCAATACTCAATACTCAATACTCTATACTCTATACTCAATACTATCTATTACCTTTGCAATTCAATATTAAAAATCTATTTGCATGGTGTTGTTAGAAAAATTGAAGCTGAGTAAGCCATTGGTCAGAGCCATGACTGATGCAGGTTACCTGGGTCCGAAAGATATTCAACTTAAAACCATGTCTCGTATTCTGGGAGCTCAGGATGTTATCGCAATTGCACCTCAGGGATCGGGTAAAACAAGTACTTACGTTCTAGGTTCATTGATGCGATTAAAATATGGCTTTGAAGAAGCGCCCAGAGCATTGGTGCTTGTTCCGGATAAAGAACATGTTTTGGCAGTAATTGAACGATATGAACTTTTAAATAAGAATCAAACCATTCGGATTGTAGGATTATATTCTGAAGGAGGAATGGAATCTCAGATGAATGCTCTTGCTGATGGTGCTGATATTGTGGTTGCTACTCCAGATCGTGCAAGAGCAATCTATTTGAAATTGGGATTGAATTTGAACAAGATCATGATGTTCATTGTAGATGATGCTGCAGAAATAGTGAAACGTGGTATGCAATTACCAGTTGCTGAACTTGCTAGAAGCATTGTTAAATGTCAGCATTTAATTTTTACCGATGTGTTTCATGATAAACTGAATCTTTTAACCATTCAGTTTATGAATCAGGCAACAACTTTTGAAATTGATAATCTTGGAGAGCAAAAGCTGGAAACCATCGAGCAGATTCTTTACAAGGTTCCTGATTTTAAAACTAAGGTCAACTTGCTTAACCTTTTATTAAAAGACAAAGAGGTATTTACCAAGGTACTTGTATTTGTTAATACCAGACTTACTGCCGAAAAGGTATTTAAAAGTCTGTTTAAGTACCTTGATAAAGAAATATCAATCTATAAACCTTTGTTTTTTGACCATCCTGGTTTTGACCTGATTGATGATTTTAGGCTTTCTGAGGATACACGAATTTTACTTGTAGCAGATGATCTTAAAGAATCGTTTAACCTAAATGACATTCCATTTATTTTCCATCTGGAGATGCCGATTGAACTAGAAAGCTTTATCAGCAGAATCGTAAAAAGCCCTTCTACAGATAGTAGCGATGCATTGGCTATTAGTTTTGCAACTGATCTGGAACTATCTATGGTGAAAAAGATTGAGCAGGCTATTGGCCTCCCAATTCCATTAGCTGAATTACCCCAAGATCTTGTAATCGAAAAAGATAAACCGAAGAAGATTGCTAAAACTGAAGTTCAGGACACTGAATCAGGTTCAGCATTTCATGCCAAAAAACAGAGCAACATGAAGGATTATAATTACAGCTCAAGAGAAAAGGCAAAAATGAAATTCAAAAATAGATAATCGTAAATCAATGAAACGTATCATCTTATGGCCTGGTATCATAAATTTGAAGGCGGCAGAGCATTTTATACGGATTTAGGACATGTAGATGATAAAATATAGAACCTGTTTTTTTGCAACATATTCTTAACGGTATTCGATATGCTATGAGCATATAATTCAATTTTATTTACCAGTTAAATGAAGGATATTTGACCAATATTTCTTCTTCATAATTCAAGAAGAGATTATACTTGTTATTAATAATTAACACGAATGAATAAGCGTAAAATTGCAATAGCTATAACAGGGGCATCTGGTTCTATATATGCGAAGGTTTTATTTGATAAATTAACATTATTGAAAAATCAGATCGCTGATCTCGGAATCGTTATGTCTGATAATGCTAAAGATGTTTGGCACCATGAACTTGGTAATAGCTCCTTTAACGAATACGGATTCAAGTTTTTCGACAAAAGAGATTTTACCGCACCTTTTGCATCGGGTTCTGCTGGTTTTGATACTTTGATTGTTTGTCCTTGCTCTATGGGGACATTAGGACGAATTGCTGGTGGTATTTCGGACGACTTAATAAGCCGTGCTGCCGATGTGGTTTTAAAGGAAAGACGAAAATTGATTTTAGTGGTAAGAGAAAGTCCTTATAATTTGATACATATTAATAATATGAAAACAGTTACTGAAGCTGGTGGTATAATTTGTCCGGCAACTCCTTCATTTTACAGTTTACCTCAAACTATTGAAGAAGTAGCTGCAACAGTTGTGAACAGAGTGATAGATCTATCTGGCTTTAATCATGATTCCTATCGCTGGGGAGATCAGTAATATACCTGATTCAATTGCTGATATGTTGTATTAAGCATTTCAGGCACATTTCTTATCTTTGCCTAAATCATGAGTAAAAAGGTTGCATTTTATACATTGGGCTGTAAGCTCAACTTTTCTGAAAGCTCAGCAATCGGACGGCAGTTCAATGATGCTGGCTTTGAAACTGTAGCCTTTACAGATCAGGCAGATGTATATCTAATTAATACTTGCTCTGTTACAGATCATGCAGATAAAAAATGCCGAAAAGTAGTAAAAGAAGCATTGAAGCATTCTCCAAATGCCTATATCGCTGTAGTTGGCTGCTTTGCTCAGCTCAAACCCAAAGAGATCTCTGAAATTCCAGGTGTTGATATTGTTCTAGGAGCTGCAGAGAAATTCATGATCATCGATTATATTACTGACCTAACTAAACAGGAAAAAACTCTAATCTTTAATCAAGACATTTCAGAAGCAAAAAATTTTATTTCTTCCTATTCTCTTGGTGAAAGGACTAGAACCTTTTTAAAAGTTCAGGATGGATGTGATTATACCTGTTCATTTTGCACTATTCCATTAGCAAGAGGAGCCAGCAGAAGCGATACTATACCACATGTTATTGAGCAGGCAAATGAAATTGCTGCATCTGGCGTAAAGGAAATAGTACTTACAGGGGTAAATCTCGGTGATTTTGGAATTATAAATGGTATTCGTGAAAATAAATTCTTTGATCTGGTTCAAGCTCTTGACCAAGTAGACGGAATTGATCGAATCCGGATATCTTCAATTGAACCAAACCTGCTTTCAGATGAGATTATTGAATTTGTATCTCAATCCAATAAGTTTGTGCCCCATTTTCATATTCCTTTACAATCAGGATGTAATAAGGTTCTTGCACTTATGCGCAGACGGTACAAAAGAGAAGTTTACGCTGAAAGAGTTACAAAAATTAAAACCCTAATGCCTGATTGTTGTATTGGTGTAGACGTAATTGTAGGCTTTCCAAACGAAACTCAAGAAGATTTTCTTGACACTTACAATTTTTTGAATGAGCTGAATGTTTCCTATCTGCATGTTTTTACCTATTCGGAGCGTGAAAATACAGCTGCTGCAGAAATGAAAGGATCAGTACCTGGTGCTTTGCGAGCAGAGCGGAGTAAAATGCTTCATATCTTGTCTGAGAAAAAACGTCGTGCATTTTACCAGACCCAGGTTGGAAAGTCAACCCAGGTGCTTTTCGAAGCTGACCATAAGAATGGGTTTATGCATGGCTTTAGCCGCAATTATGTGAAAGTTAGAGCCCCTTATGACCCCTTACTTATAAATGACATCAAACAAGTGAAGTTTGAAAATATTGCTTCAGATGGTGATATGGAGATATCAGAAAGTGTAGAAATTTTTGTGCATTAAAACCTTTGAGTCTTTATCATATTATTCCCTTCTATTTTATAGATTAGCACAATAAATCCTTTCAGATTAAACTAAATATATGTTTCCAACTATTACACACCTGATTGAATATTTAACAGGTTTACATATTCCTTTACCTATACAAACATTTGGTTTTTTTGTAGCTATTGCATTTGCAGCAGGCTATTGGGCACTTTCTCAGGAGTTTAAAAGAAAAGAGAAATTGGGGCTTGTTCATCCCTTTACTAGGGACGTTAAAATCGGTGAGCCTGTTTCTATGCAGGATTTAGCTTTAAATGGAATATTCGGTTTTTTTGTTGGTTATAAACTTCTTGATGGACTTTTGAATTATACCGCTTTTGTAGCTAATCCACAAGTATTTATTCTCTCTAGCAGAGGTAGTTTTTTGGGAGGATTGATTTTGGGAGCTTTATTTATTTACTGGGCATATGCCGAAAATAAAAAAGAAAGGCTAAGTCAACCTAAAATTATTAAAGAAACGGTGCATCCTTACCAGATCATGGGCACATTATTGATGTGGGCAGCAATCTGGGGTTTTTTGGGCGCTAAATTATTTCACAATTTCGAATATTGGGATGATTTTGTGAAAGATCCAATTGGTGGCTTATTATCTTTTAGCGGATTAACTTTTTACGGTGGTTTGATAATGGGAGGTGGAGCAGTGCTTTATCAGTCAAATAAATATGGTATCAAATGGATTCATATGTTGGATATTGCTGGTCCTGGAATGATGTTAGCCTATGCCGTTGGTCGTATTGGCTGTCAGCTTTCTGGTGATGGTGATTGGGGTATTGTTAACCTTGCAATAAAACCGACCTGGTTAAGCTGGGCTCCAGATTGGGCTTGGTCTTTTAAATATCCTCATAATGTAGTAGGAGAAGGTATTCCAATACCAGGATGTATCGGGCCTTTTTGTAATGAATTACCATTGCCTGTATTTCCAACTCCATTTTATGAAGTTTTAATGGGACTGGCCATTTTTGCATTACTATGGGGCTTCAGAGATAAAATAAAAATACCGGGGTTAATGTGGTCTAGCTACCTGATTTTTAATGGAATAGAACGCTTTCTGATTGAATCAATTCGTGTTAATTCAAAATATCACGCGCTTGGTTTAAGTTTTACTCAAGCTCAACTTATTGCTACAATTCTGATTATTTTAGGGATAGCTGGTATATTTTGGTCTCTAAAAAATGGAAATAAATACGCTGTTTCCTGATTTATGAATCTTTCTAAACTTAGTACCGAAGTAATTTCTTTAACCTTAGAAGTTGGTGAATTTATTCGTAATGAAGCACTTGTTTTTGATCGTCAAAAAGTTGAATACAAGGGATTACATGATATGGTTTCTTATGTCGATAAAACAGCTGAACAAAGACTGGTTAAAGCACTCTCTATATTATTGCCAGAAGCAGGATTCGTTACTGAAGAAAAAACTAGCACTGTAAAGGGGGAAAAATATAATTGGATAATTGATCCTCTGGATGGAACAACCAATTTTATCCATGGAATACCAACTTTTTCTGTCAGTATTGCACTTCAATGTGATAATGAGCTTGTGCTAGGAGTGGTTTATGAGATTAATAGAGATGAATGCTTTTCGGCATGGAAAAATGGTGGTGCTTATTTGAATAATAAGCGTATCTCAGTATCTAAAGCACCAACAATTGAAAATACATTATTGGCAACTGGTTTCCCTTTTCATGACTTTGCAAATATGGAACCTTATCTTAATGTTTTAAGAGTTCTTATGCAAAAGTGCCATGGAATTCGCAGAATTGGATCTGCTGCAATTGATCTTGCCTATGTAGCAAGTGGAAGATTTGATGGATACTTTGAATATAATTTGAATGCTTATGATGTTGCTGCGGGTATAGTTCTGGTTCGTGAAGCTGGCGGACAGGTTTTTGATTTCAAGGGTGGTGATCAATGCATTTCAAGAAGAGAAATAATTGCAACCAATGGCCAGATTTCAGAAGAATTCGTCAATGTAATCAAGAAATATTTTAATTAAATTTACATCAGTTTTTATTTAAAGTTCGAACGAATATGTCAATCACTAAAAAAATACTAATAGCTCTTTTAGGAGTTTTTATTATCATTCAATTCATTAAGCCAGTTAAAAATCAGTCCAATGCGGTTACCCCGGATGATATTTTCGCAAATTTTCAAGCAGCAGATAGTACCAAACAACTGATCCAGACTACTTGTTATGATTGCCACTCAAATAATACAGTTTATCCATGGTATGCAGAAATACAACCTTTGGCCTGGTGGCTTGCAGATCATGTTAAGGAAGGTAAATCTGAATTGAATTTCTCTGAATTTGCAAGTTATAAACCTAAAAAAGCAGATCATAAGTTGGAGGAAGTAATTGAAATGATCCAGGAGGGTGAAATGCCATTGAAATCATACACTTTGATACATGGCAATGCAAAATTGTCAGATGGTCAGAAAAAAGCTATAATAACTTGGGCAGAAGAATTAAGATCTCAGATTCAACCAAATATCAAGTGATTTAACTGGTCTCAGATAACAGACAACAGATAACTATTTTTTGAGTATAGAGTATTGAGTATAGCGTATTGAGATAGATTCTGCTTCATTTCAAAACAGCACCTCATACCTCATAACTCATACCTCATATCTCAGACTTCATACCTCATACCTCATACCTCATACCTCAGACAACTAAAAAGCCCCTCTTCAGAACATTTCTAAAGAGGGGCTTTTAATTAGCAGATATTATTATTTATAAAGCTTCAGAAACAACCTCTGTAACTTCAGGAACCATACGCTTAAGTAAGTTCTCAATACCAGACTTTAAGGTAATTGTAGAAGATGGACATCCACTACATGAGCCTCTCAGCTCAACGGTAACAATTCCTTCTTTAAATGATCTGTAACTGATTGCACCACCATCTTGTTCAACAGCTGGACGAACATAATCATGTAATATCTGTTGAATTTTAATTTCAGTTTCTGAACCTTCAAAACTTGCTAACTCTTGTTCCTTCTCTACTATATTTAGCTCTGACTCCACAGCGCCTTTTACAAATTCTTTTAATATAGGTTCTATATCTTCCCAGAGTGCGGTTTCAGATTTAGTAATGGTTACAAAATTACTAGCAAAAAAGACACCAGTAACGAAATTAAACTTGAATAACTCCCTTGCGAAATGCGAATTTTCAGCACTCTCCTTTGTTGCAAAGTCAATACTGTTATTGGTTAATAGTTTATTTACTAAAAATTTACGTGTTGCCGGGTTAGGGGTAATTTCTGTATATACGTTTGTTGTTGAAGCTGCAGTACTCATAATTATAGGATTATAATCAAATTTAACAATTTTAAAGCGTTGAATTTTATCAATTGAAGTTATGACACGTGAATGACTGCCTGAATCCCTGTATAATTTGTTGGTGAAATTGATTTGAGTTCTAATTTAACTTCATCAGAAATATCCAATTTGTCAACAAATTCAGCTATCGTATTACTGTTAATTTGTTGGTTTGTGCGTGTCAGATCTTTTAGAGCCTCATAAGGATTTGGATAACCTTCTCTTCTTAAAATGGTTTGAATAGCTTCAGCTACTACTGGCCAGTTGGCTTCTAGATCCGTATTTATTGCAAACTGATTCAATAATAATTTGTTAAAGCCTCTCAAGGTAGATTTAAGTGCTATTAGGGTATGTGCAACAGGTACACCTACGTTTCTAAGAACCGTTGAATCAGTAAGGTCACGCTGTAGTCTTGAAATAGGAAGCTTTGCTGCGAGATGCTCAAATATGGCATTCGCTAATCCTAAATTGCCTTCAGAATTCTCAAAATCAATTGGATTAACCTTGTGTGGCATCGCTGATGATCCAACTTCTCCGGCTTTTATTTGCTGCTTAAAATAGTTCATAGAAATATATGACCACATATCCCTGTTCAAATCAATCAGTATAGTATTGATACGTTTTAAGGCATCACAATGTGCGGCAAAATTATCGTAATGTTCAATCTGTGTGGTGTATTGTGAACGATTAAGTTCAAGTCGGTGGTTCACAAACTTATTTGCAAAATCAGTCCAGTTTATACCTGGATAGGCAACATGATGCGCGTTGAAATTTCCGGTAGCACCACCAAATTTAGCAGAATAAGGTATAAGCTTTAATTGTGTTAGCTGAGCCTCGATTCGTTCCACAAAAACCTGCAATTCTTTACCTAAAAGGGTAGGAGATGCAGGTTGTCCATGGGTATGTGCCAGCATGGGAATCTCTGCCCATTCAGATACCCTCCCTTTAATTTGAAAAAGCAATTCATTGATTGCTGGCAGGTATGTGTTTTGGATTGCTAACTTAAAAGAGTGAGGTATAGCTGTATTATTTATGTCCTGTGAAGTAAGTCCAAAATGGATAAATTCCTTATAATCATTCAATCCCAATTGCGCGAATTTTTCTTTTATGAAATATTCAACAGCCTTTACATCATGATTTGTCGTTTTTTCTATTTGCTTAACTGCCTCAGCATCCGAATTATTAAAATTAGTATAAATGGCTCTTAATGCATCAAATTTGTCAGTATTAAAGTGCTTTAACTGAGGTAATGGTAATTCACAAAGCGATATGAAATACTCTATTTCCACATATACCCTGAATTTTATCAATGCAGCTTCTGAGAAGTAGGATGATAATTCTTTTGTAGAAGCATGATAGCGTCCGTCAATTGGAGAGATGGCAGATAATGGTGATAGATTCATATATCTTTTTTTTGCAAAGTTACGACTTTTGAATTATATCACACCTGTTCACTATTTATCATATCAAGGTATTATTTTTCATTTCATAAAAAATAATTTAGTAGGAAACTTTAGATTTTAAAAATGTTTCCATAGTTTTGTACTAAAATAAAATAAAGAAGTAATTGGACGTAAAAGAGTATATAATTTCTGAGTCTGACAAGCTTTTTTGCCAGTATGGTTTAAAGAGTGTTACGATGGATGATATTGCCAAGCAATTGGGTATGTCTAAAAAAACGATTTACAGTCATTTTAGTGATAAAAATGAAATTGTAAATATTGTTATTGAAATTAAACTAAACTCCCAAAAATGCATCATTAGTGATTGTGTTGCTTGTGCAGAAAACTCAGTTCATGAAGTTTCATTGGGTGTAACAAACATGAAAGAGCTTTTATCTAATTTAAACCCTGCTTTGTTTTATGACCTTCAAAAATATCACCCTGAAGCATGGATGTATTTTAAAGATTTTCGTGAAAAACATTTATTTAAAACTATTCATGATAATTTAAAAAGGGGGATTGATGAAGGATTTTATAGAAAGGATTTAAAGACTGACATTCTTACACAGATGAGATTAGAGCAAATGGATTTGATCTTTAATAATTCTTCTGCTTATACGAATGGAAAATATGGCTTGGCACAGGTAATGGCCGAATTGACAGAACATTTTCTCTATGGAATATGCACACTAAAAGGCCATAAATTGATTAATAAATACAAGGAAATTATTGAAGAAGAATAATAAACAAATGAAATACAACTATCTAATTTTAATTTTTTGCCTTTTCTCTGTGATCTCAGCCAAGGCTCAGCTCACTGATTCGCTTGCAAACTTTAGCTTAAAAGAAGCTATTGATTATGCTCAAAATCACCAAAGTTCTATTTTGAATGCTAGTATAGATGAAGAGATTGCTAAAAACACTGTAAAGAGAACTATTGGCATTGGTTTGCCACAGCTTAATGGAAATGTTAACTTTCAGGATTTCTTGAAGATTCCTACTAATTTATTACCAGGAGAAATTTTCGGTAAGCCGGGAACTCAGATCCCTGCTCAGTTTGGTGTTCAATATCAATCATCTTTTGGCTTGGAGTTAAATCAATTGCTATTTGATGGTTCATACTTAGTTGGCCTGCAGGCAACTAAAACATATAAAGAGCTTTCAAACAAAAATTTGAAGCGAAGCCGTATTGAAACTGCAGTTGGAGTAACCAAGGCTTATTATTCAGTACTTGTGAGTAATGAACAGTTAAGTCTTCTGGATGCGAACATGGAGAGATTGAAAAAATCCTTAAATGATACAAAAGCGCTTTTCGCGAATGGTTTTGTTGAAAAGATTGATGTAGATCGATTAACAGTTCTAAATAATAACCTTGAAACTGAACGAGGAAATGTGATTAGGCTTTTGGAGTTGAATATGAACCTTTTGAAGTTTCAAATGGGAATGAATATTCAATTGAAACTAGTTTTAAAAGATTCTATTGGAAGTTTGCAGGTTGCAGAGTTTTTAGCAGTTAAAGATACTTCTTCTTACCAAAACAGAATTGAGTATTCATTGCTTGAGACCCAGAAAAAGTTGAATCAACTTGATCTCAAACGTTATAAAAGTTTGTTTCTTCCATCATTGTCTGCATTTGGAAGTACCTCACGCAGTTTTCAGTCAAATGATTTCTTGAACTTAATAGACAGAAGTTTTCCGGCAACTATAATTGGATTTCGCTTATCTGTTCCGCTACTATCAGGAGGTGTAAAAACATATCAGGTTCGTAATGCTAAGCTGGAAGTATTAAAGACAGAGAATAACCTTATTAATCTTAGAAATGGGATTAATCTAGAAGTTGAACAGGCACAAACGGTTTATCGTAATGGTTTAAAATCTCTTGAAAATCAAAAGCGCAATATGGAATTAGCTAAAGAGGTTTTGAGAGTTACAAAGATAAAATACGAACAGGGCGTTGGTTCTAGTATCGAAGTAACAACAGCTGAAACATCCTTAAAGGAATCACAGAATAATTATATCAATGCCTTGTATGATCTTTTGATAAATAAGGTTAATGTTGATAGAGCCTTAGGAAAAATTACCTATTAATAAAATATATACTAATAGCACTAATTATTGCATTGCTGCTAATCTTAACCGAATTAAAATCAAAATTTAAACACCAATGAAGAAAATAATATTCATCTCTGCTGCCATTTTTTTAACCTCTTGTGGAGGAAAATCTACTGACAAAAAATCTGAACTTAATGCCTTAAAGAAGGAGAGGTCTGAACTCAATGCAAAAATAGAAAAACTAGAGAGTGAAATTGGTATTGCTTCAGCAGCCAATGATTTAAAAGATGTGGATATTCTGGAAGTTACTGAAAGCTCATTTCAAAACTACCTTGAAGTGCAGGGAAAAATCGATGCTGAAGAAAATGTTCAGGTGAATCCGGAAGCTCCAGGTGTTGTAACTGCGGTATTTGCAACTATTGGGCAAAGCGTGGTTAAGGGCCAGATTCTGGCTCAAATAGATGATCAGGTTCTTCGTCATAATATTTCAGAACTTCAAAACCAGCTTGATCTGGCAACAACACTTTTCGAAAGACAGAAGAATCTATGGAATCAAAAAATTGGGACTGAAGTGCAATATTTAAATGCAAAAACTCAAAAAGATGCTGCAGAGCGCCGCATTGCAACATTGAGGTCTCAGATGTCTATGTATAAAATCAAGTCTCCAATTTCAGGGAATATTGATGCGATGGATCTTAAAGTTGGTCAGGCTGTT
>Ga0222712_10001141_pt1 | contig 33948 bp, 24 predicted proteins | sample C33_657DmetaG_FD_165043 | JGI IMG/M metagenome (GOLD analysis project Ga0222712, IMG submission 165043) | Estuarine water microbial communities from San Francisco Bay, California, United States - C33_657D | ecosystem: Environmental > Aquatic > Marine > Unclassified | place: USA: California...
GCCTTGCAAGCAACAATTTCTGGATCTGCATCAAAAATGGGTCCGTCAATTGGAGGTTCATTATCAAATGGGTCTGCACTAAATTTAATGCCACCGTTGCATGTGCTATCAATAAAATTAGAAGGATGGATATTAAATTGATAACTTATTGGTTTGTTTTGTAAAAGATGTACTTGTAAGAACTTTAACTTTTCATAATAATTGATATTAGATTCTCTATTTATTAGATCAAATAAGGTAATTCTCTTGTTTTTAAAGTCTTCATCTATAGAAAGTGCATTCATTAATTCAGTACTCACTTCTAAGGGTTCATTAGGATTTATATACTCTGTTGTAATAGATGCAATGGTTTCTTTGTCACATTTTATATCACTAACTTCAAACTTTTGGTGAAGCGGAAGTGTAAGTGTTACTTGATTGCCAACAAAACTAAAGTATTGTACGATATTGGTTTCTATGTTACTAACCTTTATGTCGTGACTAACAGTTTTATCGCCAATAAAAACAATATTGTATTCTGCAAAATCTTTAAAGATGATTAGATTTTTTGAACTTGTTTTAGTTAGCTGTTTGCAAATTTCTTCACTTTTTGAAGTGTTTGATTGAAGTTCTTGTTGTGCAAATACGCTAATAGTACTTGCGCACAATGCCATTGATGCGATGATTTTTTTACTACAACTTGTCGTTGATGTTTTTCTTTTAAATCCTTGAAAAGCCTTTCTAGTAAAGCTTTTTAATATCGGAATAGAGCTAAAGATGATTCTCTTTTTCATACTAACTAATTTTTAATGGTGAACTAACGTTTTTAATACTACTACTAAACTAAATTTTTCTATACTACTAACCATCAATTTTAAAATATATTTTTTAGATACATAATAAAATTGACTACTATTTTAAGATTTATAATTTATGCAATTTTCAAATTAAAAATCAACCGTTCTTCTTGCCATATTCCAGCGAATGCCACTGTATACTGCACTTGTTTTTTCATCGGGTAAATGGGATGCCTGATAACTTAATGTTCTCTGAATATAACCCGCCTCTATATACAAATTGGGTATGCATTCATAGGCTATGTGAATATTGGTATATGCGCCTTTACTCTTTACACCAGCTATAGTTTGAAATCCATAATCTTGCACTCTGCTGCTATAGGCAGAGAAGATGTTATTTCCAAAATTACTAGATCCGGTATCTACCCCTTTAGCATATAGCACTTGTTGAACACTACAACTCCATTTTTTATGCCATTGATAACGAAGTATTCCTATACACTCTCTAAACCCAGCACCTAAGGGATGTGCTAAGGCTTGGTTGTAATGCGTATAATTACTTGCTGAATCGCGCGCATAGGTAAAAGGACGTACTTGATTGAATTCTATTTGTGCATCTAAATGAGGAATTTTAAATAAATCGTATGCTTTAAGGCCCAATTGAAAGCCATATTTATTTCCCCACCATCCTTTGCTTTGGCTCAACTCCTTGAGTTTAAACTCGTCAAAAAGTAGTTGTCCGTAAAAATGAGCTTTCCTTGAAGTTTTCCATTTAAAATCAAAGCCCATCAATGCATTGTCTGGACTGCCTTGAGAGCGTTCTGCTTGGCGTAATAAAATAAGCGGGTTTAAATAGCTCCATTCATAATGATTGGTTCTACCAAATACAATTGCTTCAAAAACACCCACTTCTAATTTAGAATGCAACTGCATACTCAAGTGATGAAAGCTGGCATATTTATGATCGAGTACTTTGTCGCCTCCTCTCGTGTACTGAGGAGTCAATTCCATAAAAAGATTATCGTAACTAAATTTTTTAAACTGACTATGCAGATGTATATAAGGCGTACTTGCTCCATAATCACTTAAGAAAAGGGAGCGCTGTCCATAGCCCCAAAACTGCTTGCCATAGCCTATTTGCGCTTGTACATATTGCTTTACAAGTGGGAATTGAATATAGGTTTGTGCACTTAAATAATCGTAATGATTAGTTGATCTATTTAAGTAATAGTCTACTCCGGGCACCGCTTGTTGTTTGTCAATAAGTTTACCAATATAAGATAGTGGTCGCTCTTGATTGTCGCAAAAAGAAGCATAAAATTCAATTTTATTAACCAGCAAACCATTAACAGCAATGCCTCTGGTATTGACTAAAACGCCACTTTGGTTATTTTTTTCAGAGCCAATCTGAAAATTTAAAAGTGGATTGATGGCTAATTGAATAATATTAGGTTCGTTGTATACAAACCCATTGTAGTTGTTTTTGTATAAAGATTTTAAATAAGTTCTTTTAACTGTGTATTTGCTGGGAATAATGAGATAGGCATTCGTAATTTTCTCTATACTATTTTTGTCAATGGCATCTGCATATCGATAGCTACTGTCTAAGCTGGCTAATAAGGGAATAACATGTTGCAATGTATAGGGCTTGATAAAGCCATTACTGTGTATTTGCTTATTAGCATGAAGGCATTCTATTCTGTTGATTTGTTCTTGCAGCTCTTGCGACTTTCCAATATAACGGGTTTGGGCAAATGATATTGGGCCTATTCCCACCATGATCAACAAAAGGATCTTAAATAATTTTAACATTAGCGTATTTTTTTTCATTAAAAAATAATCCTTGAAAGAAAGAGCTTAATTTTACCATATAATAACACTCTACTTATCTATTTAACTTATATGAACGCTATATTAATTAAGAACGCACATATCGTAAACGAAGGTACAATAAAAGTACAAGATGTTTTGATTAAAGGACAACGAATTGAACGAATAGATAGCCATATAGAGGCTACACCAGCTATGCAAATTATTGATGCAAAAGGTAAATATTTATTACCTGGCGCTATCGATGATCAGGTGCATTTTAGAGAACCTGGATTAACGCATAAAGCATCGATACAAACAGAATCGCGAGCTGCTGTAGCAGGTGGTGTAACCACCTTCATGGAAATGCCAAATACCGTTCCAGCAGCCTTGACACAAGATTTATTGGAACAAAAATATGCTATTGCCAGCGCCTGCTCCCCAGCTAATTATTCTTTTTTCATGGGTGTATCTAATGATAATGTAGAGGAGGTGCTTAAAACCAATAAAAAGAAACAAGACATTTGCGGCATTAAAATATTTATGGGTTCAAGTACTGGCAATATGCTGGTAGATAATTACACTGTGCTGCATAAAATATTTTCTGAAGCGGAGTTGTTAATTGCTACGCATTGTGAGACAGAAGCAATTGTAGCAGCTAATAAATTAAATTATCCTAATCCAGATCACGCAAGCTTTCATCCATTAATTCGTGATGTAGCTGCATGTTACGAGAGTACCTTAGCCGCTATTCAAATAGCACAACAATATGATACCCGCTTGCACGTATTGCATATCAGTACGGCTAAAGAATTGGGTTTGTTTTCTAATATGCTACCTTTAAAAGAAAAGAGAATTACGAATGAGGTATGTGTGCATCATTTGCATTTTACTGCTGATGATTATGAGCGTTTAGGCAATCAAATTAAATGTAATCCAGCTATCAAAGCGCCTGAAAATAAAGAAGCACTTTGGGAAGCACTTTTAGATGACACCTTAGATATCATAGCTACCGATCATGCACCGCATACCTGGGAGGAAAAACAGCAGCCTTATAGTGCAGCGCCTGCCGGATTGCCTTTAGTGCAGCACAGTGTGCAAATGATGTTGTCTTATGTAAAAAAAGGCATCATCAGTATTGAAAAAGTGGTAGAAAAAATGGCGCATGCTCCAGCTATTTGTTTTCAGATAGCAGAGCGCGGCTTTATTAGAGAAGGATATTATGCAGATTTAGTATTAGTTGATTTAGATACGCCTTCTACGGTTACCAAAGCATCTTTATTGTATAAATGTCAATGGTCGCCATTAGAAGGGACGGAGTTTTCAAGTTCTATTCATACTACTATTGTAAATGGTGCTATTGTATATGAAAATGCCAAAGTAATTGATGGTTTGTATGGTATGCGTTTAAAATTTGATAGAGCATGATACTAGATAAGCAATCCAAAAAGGATTTGCATATTTTTCCCGAAGAAGGTCAAAAAAGCCTCTTTGAGCATATCGATTTTACGATAACCTCACAAGGGAAACAGTATCTTAAACAATTAATATTAAAAACACCAACTACTTGGGAGGATTGCATTGCGCAGCAAGAGACCATTCGTTTTATGGTGCAGCATACCGCGTGCTGGCCTTCTACCATCAGTAATGGAACCTTATTATTGTTAGAGCAATTTTATGAAACAGCAGATACGTTTACCGGTGTGCCTAGTTCCTATTCCTTTTTCTTACAAACATTGCTAAAGAAAATATTTCAGCAATCTGCATACGCATTTATTCAATCTGCCTACCAACAGTTTGCAGATTTTTATTCAGGATTAGCAGCACTCTATTCGTATTTTAATAAAATGGAAGTGCCAGTAGCTATAGCCAATCAATTAGCGATGCTAAATGGCATATTGGAGCAGGAATTGGTTAAACAAATTGTGTCTGCTAAGCAAGCGGCATCTTTTCATGAGAAAGAATTGTTTGTATATAAGGCACGAAGAGTATTAAAATTGAGTACACAAAAAGCAATTGAGCAATTGGCTCAATTAGATGCTTTTTTAGCAATGGCTAAAGCTACTGATCACTATAAATGGAGTTTTCCTGTCATCACACCTACAGCAGAAAATATTTTTGACGCATCTCAATTAACACATCCCTTACTTGCTAAAGCAGTTCCCTTTTCGCTTTCGCTTAGTAAAGCGCAGCCCTTACTTATTTTAACCGGTGCCAATATGTCTGGGAAAACCACTTGCATAAGAGCTGTAGGTATTGCTACCATATTGGCGCATTTGGGTATGGGTGTGCCGGCTGAGCAATTAAGAATTAGTTTTAGAAATGGTGTGGTTACTAATATGCAAATAAGCGACGACTTATTTAAAGGCGAAAGTTATTTTATGTCGGAAGTAAATCGCATTAAGCAAACGGTATCTACAGTAGTAGCGCATAAAGGCATGTTGCTGTTGATGGATGAGTTGTTTAAAGGCACCAATGTGCATGACGCAAATGAATGTACCAAAGCTATATTAGAAGGCTTATTGCATCAAGAGCAACAATTAATGATTTTGTCTACGCATTTATATGAAGCGGCAGAGCATTTTCAGCATAATGAAAAAGTACAATTTGCTTATTTTGAAATCCAAGAGCAGTCCGACGATACCTATAGTTTTACCTATGCTTTAAAAAAGGGGATTTCGAGCGATCGTATAGGTTATAAAATTCTTAAAAAAGAGAATGTATTGAGCATTTTAAACAATAACGTTTAAAACAATGTATCTTGTAACTCGATAATAAAATAGATTTTAAAATGAATAGTTATAGGTCTAATGGATTTAGTTCCATGCCACCCGTGGTTAAAAATTTGATTATCATCAATGTCATTTTTTTAGCCCTGCAATTTACCCTGGAGCGCATGCAAATCGACTTGTCGCAATACCTAGGATTGCATTATTGGCGTTCTGATTATTTTAAACCTTGGCAATTGCTCACCCATATGTTTATGCATGGTAATTTCATGCATTTGCTTTCTAATATGTTTGCACTTTGGATGTTTGGAAGTGTATTAGAAAACACGTGGGGTAGCCAGCGATTCTTATTGTTTTATATGGTTACGGGTATAGGAGCAGCATGTATGCATTTGGGTGTTTTATCTTATGAATATGCACAATTACAACATGCTTTTGAGCTTTATCAACAACAGCCAAGCGTAGACCAATTCACTAAATTTGTAAAACACCAAGGTATTCAAATGGCGCCTTTCCAAGATTTTATAAATGCATGGATGGACAATCCTAATGATAGTAGTTTTATTAGCGCAGCTAATCACTTAGTTATTCAATATCAGAATTTATTATACAATCAAGCTACTGTGGGCGCTTCTGGTGCTGTTTTTGGTTTGTTATTTGCGTTTGGCTATTTATTTCCCAATACCTTGCTTTACATTTATTTCTTAATGCCCATCAAAGCAAAATATTTTGTAGCGCTTTATGCGCTATTTGAATTGTATTCTGGAGTTCAAAGTTTTGCTGGCGACAATATTGCGCATTATGCCCATTTAGGCGGTATGCTGATGGCCTTTATTATTTTAACCTATTGGAAAAAACACGATCGAACTCATTTTTATTAATCCATGAAACGAACTCAAATAGCTCCTTATAAAAAGAATGCAGCCATGCAATTAATCGTTGCAACGGGTACTGGTTTTATCATTTTCCATTTTACGAGAGTGGTGATGCTCATCTTGGGTGTTACCGGTATAGATGCAATGAGCAGAACAGCTTCTAATACTGCATTGCCAGAAGTGCATCAGTTTCCGCATGTTTGGTGGACCCTCTTTTCGTATGCATGGGTACATATTGGTTTTTGGGAATGGGTAACGAATATGATTTGGGCTTATACGTTTGCACAAGCCATACAAAACTTAGTAGGCTATAAGCAAGTCATACCCATTTTTGTCTATGGTATTTTAATAGGCGGACTATGTTTTTTAGGTATTCAACTATTACCTTTTCAAAATTACATGTATGTAAATTGGATGTTAGGTTCCTATGCCGGTGTTATGGCTTTAGGTGCTGCTATACTTACTTTATCTCCAAAACATAAATTCTATGTAGGCGATCAGATTGCTATTCCCATGTATGTAGTGGTTTTGATTTATGCTGCATTATCAGTAGGTAATTTTTATACTTCCCTTCCTAAATTGGCTTTAATGGGTAGTGCTGCACTAAGTGGATTTTTGTATGTTAAGCTCTTACGAAGAGGCATTCCTATTGGTACTTGGGTTTATGATTTGTTTAGTGTCTTAGAAGCTAAAACAATTAACCAAGAGCAACAAGCATTAAAAGAAATGGAAGAAAAGAAATCGGCTTTAGATATTTTACTAGACAAAATACATGAATCGGGTATGGAGTCGCTTTCGGCTAAAGAAAAAGAACAACTAAAAGAACTATCGCAATCTTAAATTATGCAAGCATGGCAAGGCATCCGTACTGTTGTGCGCAACAGTTTACTGTTAGCTAATGTGTTAGCTATTGGGTGGTTATTGGCTTGTTTTTGGGCTTCTTTTATTAGTGCTTTATCAATTTCTAATCTGGCTTTATTTTCACTAACTACACCATTTGCTGTATTTGCAAACTTGGTATTTATAGTACTTTGGTTGTTTACCTCCAAAAAATACCGCGCTTTTTTATCGCTCACTACAATACTGATTGCACATTCTATTGTGCTGCCTTTGTTTGCTTTTCATGCTTCCAATAGTAAACCAGATAAAACGGAAGCAAGTTGTTCCATTATGTCTTGGAATGTCCATGGCTTGGGTGTTTATACCGTCCCCTTTAAAAAAGCAGTGCCTGAAGGTATTCAAGACTTTATCAAGCAAGAAAATGTAGATATACTTTGCTTGCCTGAATTTAGATGTTTGGCTACCAATCAATTAAAGCCCTATACACAAGCGATTATTAAAAAGAATGGTTATAAAGAGTTCCGCTTTGTTGCAGCTCATAAAGTGGGCGCCTATTTAACGGGCACGGCTTTGTTTAGTAAATATCCAATTCAGCATTTTGAAGAAATAGAATTAGCTAATAATGATGCGATTTTATTAGCTGATATACAAATGCCCTCACAGCAAATCATTCGAACCATGGTATTGCATTTGAAAACATTTGGCTTGAGCGATGCAGAGAAAAAAAATATTCAAGTTTTAAAAAAGGATTTTAATAAACTAGCCTATACCTATCAATATGCTCGTTTGTTTGTGAATAGATTTGCTGTGGCCTATAAAAACAGGGCAATGCAAGCTTCTACAATTAAAGACTTGATTGCGGCAAGTCCTTATCCTACGGTAGTTTGTGGTGATTTTAATGACCTTCCAGGATCCTTTGTTTACAAAGCTTTGAAAGGCGATATGCTAGATGCATTTGTTGAAAAAGGAAATGGGTTTGGCAGAACCTATAATCTATTTTCTCCTACTTTACGCATTGATTATATTTTTTATGATCATCGTATAGGCGAGATTCAAGCTTTCGATTGTCCTAAGATGGCAGCCTATTCTGACCATAATCCGGTGAAGGCTACCTTTAAATTGGCATCGCAAAGCCAATAGAATACCTTATTTTTGTATTATTATTTTGAATTTATGAGTCAACTTAGCATATATAATTCCCTTACTCGAGAAAAGGAAGTCTTTACACCTATTACGCCTGGCCATGTTGGCTTGTATGTATGCGGACCAACCGTTTCTGGAGAATCTCATTTAGGCCATGCTCGTCCCTATATCACCTTTGATGTAGTTAATCGTTATTTGCAATTCTTGAATTACAAAGTTCGTTACGTACGCAATATCACCGATGCGGGTCATTTCGAAGAAGAAGGAAGAGATGCTACCGACAAAGTAAATGATAAAGCGAAATTAGAGCAATTAGAACCTATGGAATTGGTGCATAAATACACAAACCTTTTTCATTGGGGTATGCGTGCATTCAATAATCTAGAGCCAAGCATAGAGCCTACAGCTACCGGACATATAATTGAACAAATTAGTATGATTAAAAAAATCATAGAGAAAGGTTATGCTTATGAGGTAAATGGATCGGTTTATTTTGATGTTAAAAAATATGCAGCTAATTATCCTTATGGTAAATTATCTGGACGCATACTTGATGATTTATTAGAAACTACAAGAGAATTAGATGGACAAGATGAGAAAAGAAATAAAGTAGATTTTGCATTATGGAAAGCTGCTCCCCCTGAACATATTATGCGCTGGGAGAGTCCATGGGGAGAAGGTTTCCCTGGTTGGCATATTGAATGTTCAGCAATGGCCAGTAAATATTTAGGTGTTCAATTTGATATTCACGGCGGTGGGATGGATTTGCAATTTCCGCACCATGAAAGTGAAATAGCACAATCAACAATTGTACACGATCATACACCAGTAAACTATTGGATGCATAATAATATGATTACCATCAATGGTAAAAAAATGGGTAAGAGCTATAATAATGTTATTAAACTAACAGAATTATTCAGTGGCTCCCATCCTATATTAGAACAAGCATATCATCCTATGGTTGTGCGTTTTTATATTTTACAAACGCATTATCGAAGTACTTTAGATTTTTCTAATGAGGCTTTGCAAGCTTCTGAAAAAGCTTTGAAAAGGTTATGGGAAACGTATGAAGTGCTTAAGCAATTAAGTTATATGCCTTCAAATGAAGGAATTAATGAAAGCTTAAACCAAGATCTTATATCCATTTGTAATGCATGTGAAGATTATATGAATGACGATTTCAATACGGCAAAAGTAATCGCTGCCTTATTTGATCTGACTTCAACCATTAATAGTTTTAAGGCAAATCTAATACCAATTGGGACCATCACTGAAGCTTGTTTTAATTTGTTGCAAGCAACCTATAAAAACTATTTAGAAACTATTTTAGGACTTCAATCGGTACAAGCTAGTTCGCAAAACGATGCTATGGATAAGGTGTTGCAAGTGTTGATCACCCTTCGTAAAGAAGCAAAACAGCGAAAAGACTTTGCTGTTTCTGATCAAATTCGCAATCAATTACAAGAGGCTGGAGTTATTTTAAAAGATGAAAAAGATGGTACGGTCTCTTATACGATACAATAGTAATTATGAAAAAAGTAGGTAGAATATTAAAATACTTAGCCGATTATAAAGGGAAAATTGCATTGTATTTTTTCACTAATATTTTAGCTATTTTATTTGGTGCCATTTCATTTAGTGCCTTAGGTCCTTTTATGAATGTATTATTTGGTAAAACACAATTGCCAACTAATGCTACTCAAACAAGTGCTGGCAACGTATTGCAAATGGCTACTTCTTATGTGCAAACTATTGCTCGTAATGAAGGACCTATGAATGCCTTATTATTTATTTGTGGTGTTTTAATTACCATGATATTATTAAAGAATCTCTTTCTTTATATTTCTTTGTATATCATGAACCCTCTGCGTAATGCTGTTTTAAGAAGATTACGCAATGATTTGTATCAAAAAGTACTTTCCTTACCTATAGGTTTTTTTACTGAGGAGCGCAAAGGCGATCTGATTTCTAAAATGACCAATGACATTAATGAAGTTGAATTATCGATAATGGCCACCTTAGAAGTTTTCATTCGAGAGCCGTTAACGATCTTAGTGTATTTCGCTTCTATGATCGCCATTAGCTTCAAGCTTACCTTGTTCTTAATTGTTTTTTTACCTATTGCCGGATTTTTAATTGGCAGAATCGGTAAATCCTTATACAGTTCATCTAATCATATTAGAGAACAATTGGGTAGCATGTTGAGTATGCTAGAAGAAACGCTTTCTGGTATGCGTATTATCAAAGCATTTAATGCAGAAAAGCAAATGCATTTGAAATATATGCAGTCTAATAATTTATTATTTAGAAGTAATAATGCCCTTGCTGCAAAAAGAGAATTGGCTTCTCCTTTGTCAGAGTCTATGGGTGTTATTGTATTAAGTATGGTATTATGGTTTGGCGGAAAATTAATTTTTGCCAAAGAAGCAAGTTTAAGCCCTGAGTCGTTTATCGTTTTTATTGTACTCTTCTCACAAATCATTACTCCGTTCAAAAATTTATCGACATCTTTTTTTAATATCAAAAAAGGAACTGCAGCACTCGATAGAATTGAAACTTTATTGTCGGCTCCTAATTCATTAACTGATGCAGTTGATGCTAAACCAATTGCGCAGTTTGAGCATGCTATAGAGTTTAAACAAGTTTCTTTTAAGTATGGAGATCAAGTAGTGTTGAGTGATATTAATTTAAGCATTCCAAAAGGGAAAGTAATTGCCCTGGTAGGTTCTTCAGGATCTGGCAAATCTACTTTGGTTGATTTAATACCGCGTTTTCATGATGTTAGTGCTGGTCAACTTTTAATTGATGGTCAAGATATTCGATCCTATAAAATGGAAGATATTCGCCGATTGATGGGTATTGTAAACCAAGATGCAATTTTATTTAATGATACTATTTATAATAATATAGCATTAGGAACGGGTGGTGCTTCAGAAGCTCAAATTATTGATGCTGCTAAAATTGCAAATGCGCATAGTTTTATTGATGCTAAAGAAGAAGGCTATCAAACTAATGTAGGAGATAGAGGTTCTAAATTGAGTGGTGGTGAGCGTCAACGGGTAACCATTGCTAGAGCCGTATTGAAAAATCCTGCCATTTTAATTTTAGATGAGGCTACCTCTTCATTAGATACGCAAAGCGAACGTATTGTGCAAGATGCGATCAATCAATTAATGGTAAACAGAACATGTATTGTAATTGCACATCGATTATCAACGGTGCAGCATGCCGATGAAATTATTGTGATGCAGAAAGGTAAGATCGTACAGCGTGGTAAACATGATGCTTTGATGCAAGAAGAAGGCTTGTATAAAGAATTAGTAAATATGCAACAAGTAAAATAAAATTCACCATGGCAAAAATCTTAGTTACAGGCGCATGTGGATATATTGGTAGTCATACCTTGGTAGATTTAATCAATAACGGACATGACGTTATTTCGGTAGACAATCTATCTAGAGGCTATTTATTATTACTCGAAAATGTTAAGAAAATTACGGGTGTTACTATTCCACATTATACCCTTGATTTAACAGATAAAAAAAATACAGCTTTACTTTTTGAAGAGCATCCTAATATTGATGGGATTATTCATTTCGCAGCCTTTAAATGGGTAGGCGAATCAGTTCAGCAACCGCTTCGTTATTACCACAATAATTTGCTTTCATTGATTCATCTACTAGAAGAAGCAAGTAAATACAAGGTGCAAAGTTTTGTTTTTTCTTCTTCTTGTTCTGTATATGGCAATCCCGATCATTTGCCTGTTACCGAATTGGAATCGATTAAAGAAGCACAATCGCCTTATGCAAGTACTAAGCAAATGGGAGAGACAATATGTAAAGATGTTGCAGCGCAAAATACGGGAATGAAAATAAGCTTGCTTCGTTATTTCAATCCTGTAGGTTCGCATGAGTCTGGATTGTTGGGTGATTTGCAAGAAAAACCGGAGAACTTAGTGCCTGTTATTACACAAACAGCTATTGGAAAAATAAATAAAATGTATGTGCATGGCAATGATTATGCTACTCGCGATGGATCTTGCATTCGCGATTATATTCATGTCATGGATATTGCACATGCCCATACCAAGGCGCTTGAATTTACACTACAACATGCAGCGGCACCTAGCTTTGATATTTATAATTTAGGAAGTGGAAATGGAGTGAGTGTGTTGGAGTTAATTCATGCCTTTGAAAAAGTAACGGGTAAAACATTGTCTTACGAATTAGGTCCTCGTAGACCTGGTGATGTAGAGGCCGTTTATGCCGATTGCAGTAAAGCACAATCTATCTTAAATTGGGAGTGTAAGTATTCCATAGATCAAATGATGGAAACTGCTTGGCGATGGGAAGAACAGTTGGCAGTTTGGAGAACTGAAGGTACTATTTAGCTATGCCCTTAAAACATATCTTCTTTGTAGTTTTTTATTTTTGCTGCTGTTTTACTTCATATGCAGCAGTCAAGTTAGAATGGAGTTTTTGCAAAGAAGGCAGTGCAGCCTATTTATCTGCTCAAGTGCCTGGCACGGTTCATCAAGATTTACTTCGTCATCATAGAATTCCAAATCCTTATTGGGGAACAAATATCGATAGTATTCAGTGGGTTGGAAAATCGAATTGGGTTTATCAAACACAATTTAACTACGCTATTCATAATCAGCACAAACAACCCATTCAATTAGTTTTTGAGGGTATTGATACCTATGCCGACATTTATTTTAATAATGTATTAATTGGCAAGACCGATAATATGTTTAGAACATGGAGGTTTGATGTTAGTAAATTAATTCAAGCAAAAAACAATACGCTAAAAGTTATTTTATATGCTATTGAAGCAAAGGCGGATAGTTTGGCCAAACAATATGCTACTGTTTTACCCTGTGAAAATACGCGCAATTTTGTAAGGAAAGCGCAGTATCATTTTGGTTGGGATTTTGCACCTCGTATACTTACACTTGGCATTTGGAAACCTGTAACTATTATCGAAGGGGAAGAAAATGAGCCAATGAAAGCGGTGCATCCAAATGTTGAATTAGTTCAAGAAGCGGATAGTTTGGGTTCTAGTTTTTTCTTTAAGATCAATAAGCAAGCTGTTTTTATGAAAGGGGCCAATTGGGTTCCTGCAGATATGTTTTTGCCTTCTATCAGCGATGCTCGATATAGACATTTATTGGTGGCGGCTAAGCAAGCAGGCGTCAACATGATGCGAGTTTGGGGTGGAGGCATTTATGAGCAAGATATTTTTTATCAGCTATGCGATTCTTTAGGTATTTATGTATGGCAAGATTTAATGTTTGCGGGAGCTATGTATCCCAGCGATGCTCAATTTAAGCAATCTGTTTTTGCAGAAATAAAAGATAATGTTTTACGATTGCGTAAATATAAATGCATTGTATTGTGGTGTGGAAATAATGAAATAGATGAAGCTTGGCATAATTGGGGCTGGACTAAAAGCTATCAATTAACAGATACTATAAAAAAAGAACTTTGGGATGCGTACCAATTATTTTTTGAAAAAGAAATTCGACAACTGATTGGTCAACTAGATGATCGGCCATACATTGCTACTTCGCCTAAAATAGGATGGGGTAATGAAGCAAGTGTGTATGCTGGTGATTTGCATTATTGGGGCGTTTGGTGGGGCATGGAGCCCATACATAAGTATACAGAAAAGGTGCCTCGTTTTATGAGTGAATATGGCATGCAAAGTATGCCTAATAAAGAAAGTATGATGCAGTTTTTAGCTAAAAAAGATTGGCATTTAAATGCTCCTACATTATTAGCACATCAAAAGCATGCGACAGGTTTTGCTACCATAGCCTCTTATTTGAAGCAAGAGCAATTGACCTATACTAATTTCGACTCGTATATAAAAGCTACACAACAATTACAAAGTAAGGCGGTAGCCCTTGCAGCTAGCACTCATATTAAAGCGGCTCCCTATTGTATGGGATCTTTAGTATGGCAATGGAATGATTGTTGGCCTGCTATTAGTTGGAGTATAGTGGATTATTACGGGGCTAAAAAGAAGGCTTATTATACCTTGAAGAAAATTTATAATCAGCCTATTAAAATAAAGTTATAGCTTCTGTTCCAATATCATTTTTTATAAATCGATAGATATCAGACAGCGTATGTTTTTGATTATTTGCAGCTTGTAAAGCCTTGAAAGTGCTTCTTGTTTTTAGAGCCTCAGGTAATAACTGTATATATAGATAGCAGCTTTTCAAAAAAGAAAAATTAAATCGTAACAAAGCAAAAAGTGCTTTGCCAAGTAGTTTGAAGTGATATAAAATAAGTGCAGTACTACTTAAGTGAATACTATGTAACAAGAGTTTATTTCTGTTAGAAATAATAGCCGTTTGTTTTTTCTTAAAGTTACTTTTTACTGTTGTAGAAGCCGGATGTCTACAGATGGCATTGGGCTCATATAAACATTGCCAACCCATCTTCCAAGCTCTTATTGATAGGTCAACATCTTCCCAGTAAAACGGTGCATATAACTCACAAAAGCCTTGTAACTGTAATAATTTTTCTCTATTTACTAAGGCATTGGCGCCAGAAAGCATAAAGGTATAAATAGTGCTGCGCTTGGCTTCGTTTACAAATTGATAATTGGTTGTGCCATTGATATTTAATAAAGTGCAATTAGGATATTTTGAACTGTCTTGTAATTGGTCATTGTCGTAACCAATAATTTTGCCCATGATGCCAAAGTAATTTTTATTTTCTAAATGTGGAATTAGGGCATTGAAATAATTTGGAAATAATTTTACATCATTATTCAATAGTAATACCCATTCGTATTGTGCAGCAAAAATGCCTTTATTGATGGTGGGTGAAAAACCTTTATTACTTTCGTTGCAAAGAAAGGTTATACTCGGATATTGTTCTTTTAAAAAAGTTGCGGTATCGTCTTGAGATGCGTCATCTATAACTATAATTTCAAACGTGTCGGTTGCTTGTTCTAGTGCATGAAATACACTGGGTAAGTTTTGTGCTAACAAATACTTTCCTTTATAAGTAGGTATAACAACTGATATGCTTGGACCCATTATTTTCTTTTATAAAACAAGGTGTTTTTATTGTTAGGTCTAAAAATGCTATGCGCTACTTGCATTAATTCATCTTTTTTAACTGCATTATAGTGATCCCATTCTTGATTTATTTTTTCAGCATCACCTAGTAATTCATAGAAAGCTAAATTATTGGCTCTAGAAAGAATTTGCATATCTTCAAATACGATCATAGCCTCTAATTTATTTTTAGATTTGCTTAATTCAAAGTCGCTAATGCCTTCTTTAAGTAACAATTCAATTTCATGCTCTACAGCTTTGCAAGCATCTTCAATTTTTTGATCATTACGAATTTTACCATCGATTACTAATAAGCCTGCCTCCACACTACCCGTATGATAGCATTGAATAGAGGAGAATAATTGTTGCTCTTTTACTAATTTTTGGTAAAGCCTAGAAGCATTTCCATGCCCCATGATTTCTGTAATGATATCCGTAGCATAATAAGAAGGATCTAGTCGTGGTGCAATGTGCCATGCCATGTATAAAGCATCAGAGGGTACATCTGCATGCACTTCTAAATGACGTGCTGCAGTTTGCGCTGGTTCTGGTGCAATATTGCGAATATATTTTTCTCCAGCAGGAATAGGTTCAAACCATTTTTTTGCGAGCGCAACTACTTCCTCAAATGAACAATTGCCTGCAACGCATACTACTGCATTTTGCGGATTATAATGTTTTTTAAAAAATGCTTTTACATCTTCTAATTGTGCTTCTTCTATATGTGCTAATTCTTTACCAATGGTCATCCATTGATAAGGATGTTGTTGGTATGCTAATGCACGCAAATGTTTCCAAACATCACCGTAAGGTTTATTAATATAATGTTCTTTAAATTCTTCGCATACTACTTTACGCTGCACATCCAAGCTCTTTTCGCTAAAAGCTAAAGAGAGCATACGATCGCTTTCCAACCAAAAAGCCGTTTCTATATTTTCGGCAGGTAACTGAATATAATAGTTGGTAATATCGTTAGTGGTGTAAGCATTATTTTCTCCTCCAGCCATTTGAAGCGGTGTATCGTATTCTGGAATATTAATGGATCCGCCAAACATCAAATGCTCAAATAAATGCGCAAAGCCTGTTCTGTTTTTATCTTCATCGCGTGCGCCAACATCATAAAGCACGTTGAGTGCCACCATTGGAGTGGTTCTGTCTTCGTGATATAAAAAACGCAAACCATTTGATAGAGTAATTTTTTTGTATTCTAACATAGTTTAAATTTTACACAACGCCTCGTTCTACTTCAATTTTAGCTTTTCGAAGTGGGTTGGCGGTATGAGTTGCATATGCTTCACGTTGTTGTAAAATATCGATTGCACTAAACAAAGCTTCTCTAAATGAATTAGGGTCTGCTTCGTTTTTACCTGCGATATCAAAAGCTGTTCCGTGATCAGGTGAGGTTCTTACCTTGCTTAATCCAGCAGTATAATTAACACCTTCTCCTTGTGCTATCGTTTTAAATGCAACAAGTCCTTGGTCGTGATACATTGCTAAAACAGCATCAAATTCTTGATATGAGCCTCTGGCAAAAAACGCATCTGCACTGTAAGGACCAAAAACTAAATGCCCTTGTTGAAATAAAGTATCGATTGTAGGTTTTAATATCAACTCTTCTTCTTTGCCTATGGTACCATTATCACCCGCATGAGGGTTCATGCCAAGCACAGCAATTTTAGGTTTATCGATACCAAAATCTTTTTGAAGCGATTGACGCAATGTTTGCAATTTAGCATTGATCAATTCTTTAGTTATGTGTTTGGCTACTTCTGCAATTGGAATATGTTCGGTAGCAAGCGCAACTCTAAAGTTGTCTTTATACAAAATCATTAATGCATCATTGGCAGAAAATAAATTTTTTAAATAGGGTGTATGTCCAGTAAATGGGAAATCATTACTTTGTGTATTGGCTTTATTAATAGGCGCTGTTACTAAAGCATCTACTTGACCATCTTTTAAACATTGTGCCGCAACGGTTAGAGAACGAACTGCATATTTACCACCTAGATCAGTAAGCACGCCAGGTTGCATGGCTACTTCTTCTTCCCAGCAATTAAAAATATTGATTTGCTTAGTATTGATTTTAGTAAAATCTTTGATGCTGTTAAAGGTAAAAGGGCTGTCGGCAGCTATTCGTCTGTAATAATTGATAACCTTATTAGATGCAAAAATTACAGGCGTGCATCGATCTACAATTCGCGTATCAGAAAGTGTTTTAATAATCACTTCTAATCCTATTCCATTTAAATCACCTGTAGTAATACCTATGATTGGTTTTTCATTCATGTTGTTGCGTCTTAATTTGTGTTTAAAAGTAGCGTATTATTTCTGGATTGTATAATGCATTAAAAAATCCATCATCATGCGCACACCGAATGCAGTGCCTCCAATAGGATGGTATCCTTTTTTACTCATGTTTAAAGAAACACCTGCAATATCAAAATGCATCCAAGGGTAATCTACAAAATGTTCTAAGAATTTACCTGCAGTAATAGCACCACCATAAGGTCCACCAATATTTTTCAAATCAGCAATATCACTTTTAATCATATCGCCATATTCATCCCACATTGGAAATTCTACTAAACGTTCGTATTGATTATCGCCTGATGTTTTCAATGCTTGTTTTGTGCTTTCTTCAGCGTTACCCATACATACAATACCTACATCACCTATTGCTGCCGCTGCTGCACCAGTTAAAGTAGCAAAATCTAAAACTAAAGCTGGTTCATATCGTTTTGCCCAATGTAATGCATCGGCCAATACCAATCGTCCTTCAGCATCGGTATTTAAAACTTCTACTGTTTTGCCACTGTACATGGTAATGACATCACCCGGTACGTATGCGTTTTCTCCGGGTCTGTTTTCAGTAGCAGGCACTAATGCAATGATGTGTAAAGGGAGTTGTAATAAGGCAGCTGCATAAAGCGTTACACTTACAACAGCAGATCCACTCATGTCACTTTTCATTCTATCCATCGATGCTGGAGTTGGCTTTAAACTTAATCCACCTGTATCATAAACGATACCTTTGCCAACTAAAACAATTGGTTTAGTGTTTTGTGCTTGTTTTGGTTTGTATTCTAAAATGGAGAAAGTAGGTGGTAAAATACTACCTCTGTTTACCGCTAAAATTCCACCCATTTTTTCTTGAGTGATTTGTGCTTTATCTAAAACTGTCACTTTAAAACCAGCTTCTTTACCCATCATTTTAAACGCTTGAGACAATTCAGTGGCCGTAAGTGTTTGAAGTGGTTCGTTTACTAAATCTCTCGCAATGCTAATTGCTTTATACAATACACTTAATTGTTGTAATGCGTTAGCTGTAATAGATGCTTTAGAAAACAACAAGGTAGTTAAGGTATGCCTTAGTTTTTTTGCATCAGATTTATATTTCAAGAATTGATAGTTTGCTAAAGAAAGACCTTCTGCAAATAAATAACTTGCTTTATCTGATTGACAAGTTGAAGTGATGAATGCTTGTTTAGCTTTGTGCGATTGTAACAATGCTTGCACACTAGCGCCCATTTTACGAATAGCTTCATCAGTAGCGCTTACAGATTTTTTTTGTTTTACTACTACAACAATTTTCAAACTATCTAATCTATTTAAACTAATAATACTATGATCATTAGATTTAGATTTTGACACATAATCGAATTCTTTTTTACTGATATGTTTGTTGAGTGGTTTTAGGTTTTTATCATCAACTAAAATAATTTCATAGGGGTGCCTAGAAGCGTTACTAAATTTAAATTGCATGGCTATTAGTTTTAGAGTAACAAAAATAACTAAGATAATTTAGAGCGCATCATATTATTTTCATAAAAAAATGCAAGGGTTCCACTTGTTTCTTACTTATTTTATTGACTTTTGTAAAAATTTTAAAACAACAGATGCAATATACCTTAAAGAAGAGCTTAGGTCAGCATTTTTTGCATGATGAGCAAATGTGCAAAAAAATTGTAGCGCAGATCACTCATTCGAGCGACATGCGCATAGTTGAGATTGGTCCTGGTGGAGGTGCTATAACTAAGTATCTATTAAATTGGAAGGATATTGAACTAAAGCTCATTGAGGTAGATGATGAGAAAGTAGACTATTTAAAGCATACCTATCCTCAATTAGAAGATAAAATTATTCATCAGGATGTATTAAAGGCATCAAAACCTTTTGATAACAGCTTTTCGATAATTGGTAATTTTCCTTACAATATTTCTTCTCCTATCATGTTTTTAGTATATGACTGGGAAGATCAGGTGCAAGAAGTAATAGGCATGTTTCAAAAAGAAGTAGCACAGCGTATTGCCTCAAAATCGGGTTCTAAAGTATATGGGATATTGAGCGTATTGATGCAAACCTTTTTTGACATTGAATATCTATTTGATGTGCCACCAGGATGCTTCAAGCCGCCCCCAAAAGTAATATCGGGAGTCATAAGACTGACACATAAAACAGGTGATTCGCCTGTTCATGATAAAAAAAAGTATAAACAATTAGTAAAAGCGGCCTTCAATCAGCGTAGAAAAACCCTTCGAAATGCCCTAAAAGGAACTTTAGAGCCTACCGCTTTATTAGATCCCATGATGGAAAAACGTGCTGAGCAATTGAGTATTGAAGAATTCTTGTACTTACATAAAACCTATCAATAAGATGCCCAAAGTTCTAATAGCTGCCCCTGTTCATTCTGTTTTGACGGAAGCGCTTCAGCGAGCGGGTTATACGTGTGAATTTGTATTGGACATTACCCAAGAAGAGGCATTAGTGTCGGTGGGTCAATATGAGGGTATTATTACCTCCACGCGTTTACTTATCGACAGAGAATTGCTGGATAGGGCACAACAATTAAAATTCATAGGCAGAATGGGTTCGGGTATGGAAATTATTGACATGCCTTATGCTGCGCAAAAGGGAATTATCTGTGTTAGTAGTCCTGAAGGAAATGCCAATGCAGTGGCCGAGCATGCTTTGGGAATGTTATTAGGCTTGTCCAAGCAAATAATTAAAAGCAATCAGGAATTATACCAGGGTTTGTGGGAGCGTGAGGCTAACAGAGGATTTGAGTTAGAGGATAAAACCATCGCTATCATTGGATTTGGTCATGCTGGCAGTGCTTTCGCCCATAAATTATCGGTTTTTAATATGCAGATTTTAGCCTACGATGTTAACCCCAATATAATTTATCCCAATTATGTAAAGGCACAGGAAACCATGCAGCGCATTTATGAAGAAGCTGATATCATTAGTTATCATGTGCCAGCTAGCCAGGAAAACAAATACCTTTTTAACGATCAGTTTTTGAGAAATTTCCTTAAACCAATCGTTTTAGTAAATACATCGAGAGGTAACGTGGTAGATCCTTTGGCTGTTATGCATGGCTTAAAAAAAGGTAAGATCAGTAAAGCTTGTTTTGATGTTTGGGAAACGGAGCCTATTTCTAAGATGAATGAGCAGCAAAAAAGCGTTTTTAATGCCTTAATGGCTGACGAAAATGTGCTTTTTACACCCCACATTGCAGGCTATAGTCATGAAGCTTTGTTTAAAATGAGCCTTGTTATTGCAAAAAAACTTAAACTAGCATAACTATCAATAAGTTAGCAACAAAATTAAATTATCAATTTTTATTACTTTTTAACAGAATTTTTTATCTTTACCCACTATTACTTAACATATATTTAATAAAGAATATGAAATATACACTGCGTTTATTATTAGTGGTATTATTGACATCTGTTTCAAAGCTTGCTTTAGCACAAGCTGGTAATATCATTGGACAGGTAAAAGACGAGAAAGGAATTACCGTTATTGGTGCAAATGTAGAGGTAATTGAAGGCCAACTTAAAAAAGGTGGAGCTATTACAGATGATGACGGTAAATTCAATATCCGCGCTATTTTCGCAGGTACTTACAATGTGCGTGTATCTTATCCAGGATACCAAGTTTCTGAAATTTCAGGAGTAATTGTGAGTGTGGATAAGACAACAACTTTAACCTTCAATTTAGAAAAGAAAGGTGTTACGGGTAAAGAAGTAAAAGTAGTTGCGTATAAAAAACCATTGATTGATAAATTTAGTCCAGGAAGTACCAGCGTATTAACGTCGAAAGAGATTGAGAAATTACCTACGCGAAATACGCAAGATATGGTGTCTACGGCTTCTCCAAACACCTATCAACAAAGAAGTGGATCTGCAATTAGCATAGGTGGTGCGCGTAGTGAAGGTACGTTGTACATCATTGATGGTGTGCAAGTAAGAGGAAGTAGAGGTACCAACCTTTCTCAAAATTCAATCTCTGAAATGCAAGTATTAACCTCAGGTATCTCCGCTCGTTATGGAGATGCTATTGGTGGTGTCATCAACATTACTACCAAAGGTATTACTTCAAAAGTGCGTGGTGGTGGAATTCTTCAGCATTCTGTTGATGGATACAACAACAATTTATTGAATTTTGACCTTTCCGGTCCTTTGTTTGCTCAGAAAATTAAGCAAGAAGATGGTTCTTTTAAAAAGAAACCACTTATTGGGTTTAGAATTGGTGCCGATTATCAATACGACCAAGATAATAACCCAAGCTATTATGGTACTTATCGAGTTAAAGATGAGGTATTAAGTTATATTCAACAAAATCCATTAAGAGTTAGCCCTAAATCTTCTGGAGGTAATACTATTTTAAATTATGCTTCAGAGTATATCACCAATGATGATTTAGTATATACAAAAAGACGTATCAATGCTGCTGCATCTACATTCCGTTTAAATGAAAGATTAGACTTCCAAATCAATGATAATACCAATTTAACATGGGGTACCACTTTTTCATTTGATAATGCAAGAGCCTACGGTAGAAGTACTGCATTATTTGCGCCTTCTTCTATACCTAATTCTAGAAACTTTACAGGAAGAACATTCTTAAGATTTACACAACGTTTCAATAATAATGACAAGCAAAAAAATGCATTGATTTCAAATGCTTACTATACAGTCCAAGCAGACTATCAAGTTGATTATTCTACAACACAAAGAGATGATCTTAAACGTGATTTATTTAATTATGGATATGTTGGTAAATTTGATATTCAAAACCAGCCTTTCTATTTGTCTAATACCATAGACACGGCTACAAAAAGAACTTTAGTGGGATTATATACCTACGACGTTCCAAAAAGTTTAAGTTTCCAACGTGCGGAGGTTAATCCAATGTTAGCAAATTACACCACACAATATTTCAATTTAACTACTAATCAACCATTAACTATTGCGCAAATAAGAAATGGTAATGGAATGCTAAATGGCGACCAACCACTTAATACTTATGGTAGATTTGCTAATGTGGGTTATAACTATAATGGATATGGTTATGCTCGTGCAGATCAATTTGCATTTGGTGTAGACGCATCTTTTGAATTCAAACCTAAGAAAACAAAACATGCTATTGAGTTTGGTTTGTACTACCAACAACGTGCTGAAAGAGGTTTTTCAGCTCAAGGTGCTGCTTTCCAAGGAACTGCATCAGGCGCTGGTTCTATTTGGCAGTTGATGCGTTCTTTGGTTAACAAACACATGACTAATTTAGATAAGGATAATCCAATTTTCTTGGTTGGAGGAAATCGTTACACTAAGACTGATGTATTAAATGGTGTGGTAACTCCAGGTTTAACAGATACTGTTATCTACAATAGATTGTTTGTTCAAAAAGATCAATCGCTATTTGATTATAATTTAAGAAGAAGATTAGGCTTAGATACTAAAGGTCAAGATTTCTTGAATATTGATGCTTTAGATCCATCAACATTTAATTTAAACATGTTCTCACCTGACGAATTATTGAATAGTGGCAATCCATTGGTGAGTGCGTACGGATATGACTATTTAGGTAATAAATTGACAGGTCAAGTCAACTTCAATGATTTCTTCACAAAAACCTATACCGTTAATGGCAATAAATACTTCTCTCGCGAAGTAGGAGCCTTCCGCCCTAATTATATCGCAGGTTATATTTTAGACAAGTTTGAGTACAAAGACATGTTATTCAATGTGGGTCTTCGTGTAGATCGATATGATGCAAATACAAAAGTGCTTAAAGATCCTTATACGCTTTATGCAGGTTTAACAAAAGATCAAGTAGCCGGAGCAAAAAATATTTTCAACAAAGGCGTACATCCATCTAATATCGGTGGCGACTATGTAGTTTATGTAAATGATGCTAGCTCTTCAGATCCTTCTGTTATAGGATATAGAAAAGGCGATGTTTGGTATGATCCATATGGTAAAATTGTTGAAGATCCGTCTTCATTAAAATCCTACAGTGGAGGTAAAGATCCTCAACCATTTATCCCTAAAAACACTATTAAAATGGATTCTACGGGTTATGATCCCAATAATTCATTTACGGATTACAAACCGCAAATCAATCTTGCGCCACGTATATCTTTCTCTTTCCCAATTTCTACAACAGCATTGTTTTACGCACACTATGATTTAATAGTGCAGCGCCCTAAAACAAATGTGTTTACATCTCCATTAGATTACTTTACGATGTCGCAAAATGCGCAACAAGTAATTAATAATCCAGATTTAAAACCGGAAAAATTGATTGATTATGAAATGGGTTTCCAACAAAAACTAACGGATAACTCAGCCTTAACATTAAGTTTCTTCTACAAAGAAAGAAAGGATATGATTCAAGTACGTCCATACTTGTATGCATACCCTATTACTTATTATACTTATGGTAACAGAGACTTCTCTACAACTAAAGGGGTGTCTATGAAGTATGATTTAAGACGCTTAGGTCATTTGAGAATGAACTTAAACTATACCTTGCAATTTGCAGAAGGTACGGGTTCTAACGCCAACTCAGCAAATGGAGGGTCATCGTTTGTTTCTTCAGGCGGATTATTACAAAACTTTATTGCAGCAAGCTTGCCAAATCTACGTTTTGTAACACCTTTATCTTACGATTCTCGTCATAATATCGTAGCTAATATTGACTATCGTTATGAAGATAAAGAAGGTCCCGTATTAGCTGGAAAACATTTCTTAGAAAATGCAGGATTTAATTTAATAATGCGTGCAAGAAGTGGAGAGCCTTATACATCTTATGTTCAAGCTGCAACAAATATTGTTAATGGTGGTGTAAATGGATCTCGTTTGCCATGGCACTTTATGATGGATGTTCGTTTTGATAAAGACTTTATGTTGACTAAGAAATCAACAACATCTACAGGAATACTAAAACAAGGTATTGCATTGAATGCCTTTGTTTACATAACTAATATTCTAAACATTAAAGATGTATTGAGTGTATATGGTTATACAGGAAGAACAGATGATGATGGTTTCTTGACCTCTACATCAGGCGCGCAATCAATAGCTAATTCAACTTTCGCACCTTCTTATATCGACTTATACAATTACAGTATGATTAACCCAGGTGCTGTCAATTTACCAAGAAGAATCAATATCGGTATTAACTTTAATTTTTAATTGAACCTCTTTTAATATAGTTACAATATGATACGTTTTAAAAACCTACTTAGCTTAAGTTTACTAGTTGTGGTGGTATTTAATATTACTGCATTGGCTAGGCCAAACGCGGGATATAATGGATATCGTCAGAAATTATTGAAAACAACGGGAGGTTGTAAGCCTGCTGAAGCAAGTATCGATTTAGATATTAATAATGTGCGTGCACGTTTGATGACCGGTGGTGATATGTGGTGGGATAATGGTACCGGAGAGGCACGTTACGAAGTTCCTAAAGGGTCTAAGAAAAACTCTTTATTTGCCGGTTCTTTGTGGGTAGGTGGTTATGATGCTCAAAAACAATTAAAAGTTGCTGCGCAAACTTATCGTCAAGATGGTAACGACTATTGGCCTGGTCCTTTAGATGTAAATGCTGGTGGTACAATAACTGCTGCTACTTGTTCTGATTGGGATAAATTCTGGAAAGTAAACAAATCAGACATTATTGCATTTGTTGAAATGAAACGCGCTAATCCTTCAGCTCCAGTTACCGATCCAAGATATGAAAGCATTTTAAAATGGCCTGCAAAAGGTAATATCTATGCTACAGGTACAAGTGGCAACAACTTAGGTTTGGCTTCAACATATTTATCTAATACCTACGCAAATTTCGTTGACGTAGATAATGACGGTAAATATGACGCAACAAAAGGTGATTATCCTAAAATTGATGGTGACCAATACATATGGTGGGTGTTTAATGACGCAGGTAACAGTAAACAACAATCTAATACCGATGCTATTAAATTAGAAATACAAGCAAGTGCATTTGCATTTACAACTAAAGATGCGATGAATGATGCTACCTTCTATAATTACAGAATGTGGAATAGAGGTAATTTGACCCTTGATAGTACCTTTGTATCTACATGGACAGATGCCGATTTGGGTTGGTTCCAAGACGATTATATTGGTTGTGATACGATTCGTGGTTTAGGTATTTTATATAATTCCAAAACAGTTGATGGTGATGGACAAGTTAATTCTTATGGATCTAAAGCACCTATGGTGGGTGTAGATTTCTTTGTTGGACCAATTAAAAAATTCAAAAGTCCAATTACCGGTTTAGATACCTCCAGAAAACTGTCTATGGAAGCATTTACCTATTATAATAATGACAATTCACCAAACTTAGGTAACCCTGCTAATGGAATTCAGATCTATAACTATATGACTGGTTCTATGCGTAATGGAACGCGTTTCCATAATGACTATTTACCTGGAACAAGTTGTGTACCTGCTAATGGTACAGGTGCTGGTCCGGATACTAAATTCTTGTTTACGGGTGATTTAGGAAAAGTAGAATGGACAGAATGTAACTGTTGTAATGCAACAGGTGGATATGCCGGTGATAGACGATTTATTCACTCTTCTGGTCCTTTTGTTTTAGAGCCTGGTACGAGTAATGATATCACTATCGGAGTTGTTTGGACTGCAGATGTTTCAGGATGCCCTACCGCTAATTTTAGAAAAATTAGAGCAGCAGATGATTTAGCACAAGGCTTATTTGACAACGGCTTTAAAGTTGTTGAAGGTCCAGAAGCACCAAGATTGGTTATTCGAGAAATGGATAAGAAGTTAATCATGTATTTAGTAAATGACTCGATCAGTAACAATTTTGGTGAGAAATTTGGTTATGATACTAATGCAAAATATCGCGTAGCCTCAGGAAGAGCTAAAGCAATAAAAGCTGCTGATTCTTTATATAAATTTGAAGGATATCGAGTATTCCAAGTTAAATATCCAACTACAACTGCTGCTGATATCATCAACAGTAAAGGAGAGGTAAATACAGATGTTGCTCAAGAAGTATTTCAATGTGATATTAAAAATGGCATTTCTACCATTATCAACTATGATAAAAATATCGATGTAAGTGATACTTCATGGAGTGCTATTACTAAGGTGAAAGGAGCAAATCAGGGTATCAGTCATAGCTTTGAAATTACTCAAGATGCGTTTGCAAGCGGGCAAAATAAAAGTTTGGTAAACTATAGAAACTATTACTTTGTTGCTGTAGCCTATGCGCATAATCAGTTTGCAGCATTTGATCCTAATCCAAAACGAATAGATTCTACACAAACAATTGTTTACTTAGAGAGTGCAAAAGGTGCTGGAGGAATTTCAATTCCAGTAGTAAGTGCTATGCCAAATCCTGCTAATGGAGATATGGGTACAGTACTCAATGCAAGCTATGGTTCAGGTGTTATTATCAAACGAATTGAAGGAACTGGTAACGGTGGAAATGCAATAGATTTAAGTGACGCATCTGAAGCTGAAGCTTTAAATTTCGGTAAAGCTAATAACTTAGTATACAAACCAGGCGCTGGTCCAGTAAACGTTAAAGTTGTAGACCCGTTGAAACTTAAGAAAGCAGATTGGGAATTATATATTACTGGAAGATCTTATTCAGATACTAATAGGGGTATTATTCCTGATTCTGGTACTTGGAGATTAGTAGACATTACAAACAATGTTACTATTTACTCAGAAAGAAATATTGCTATGCTAAATGAGCAAATTTTAGAGCAATATGGATTATCTGTTAATATCGCACAAGCACTTCGTCCAAATGACGAACAAGATCAAGGTAATGGTTATATTACTTCAGATGTTACTTTCGAAGATCCAACTAAACCTTGGTTAGCGGGCGTTAATGATGGAGAACAATCATCTCTGTTCAACTGGATTAGAAGTGGAAAAAGCATTGACACAAAACAATGTTTCTCTGATAATAAATATGACACCTTAGATCAGGTTTATGAAAAAATGTTTAGTAATAACTTAAATACTAAAGGCACCTGGGCTCCTTATTCTCTTGGTGCTTATGATGGTGTCTCAGATTCTTGCGGCTTAAACATGGTTAAGAGAAGTTCCATGAGAAGTTTAAATGATTTACAAAGCGTAGACCTTGTTTTCACAGCAGACAAATCTAAATGGACTCGTTGTATGGTATTAGAGATGCAGCCAAAAGCATCATTGGCAGATGGAAGAATTCAAAAATTAGCTCCTACGGGTATTAGTGACTTACGTTCTAAAAGATCTTTATATATAGATAATGAAGGTAATCCTTTCTATAGTAGCGACCCATCAGATACTGCAATGTCTTGGTTCCCAGGATATGCTATCAATCAAGAAACAGGTGAACGTTTAAATATCATATTTACAGAAGACTCATATCAAAAATCTGATAATGGTGCTGATTTAATTTATAATCCTACAGCAACAACATTAGATGATTTTGGAAATCCAATTTTTGGAGGTCGTCACTTTGTCTACATTTTAAGTAGTAAATATGATTCTTGTAAAGCATTTAAAAATGAATTAACAAATAATCCAGTTCCGGCATTAAGCTTCAGAGCATATAATAAATTTATGTGGACAGGTGCTACTATGTTGAATCAAGGTTATAAATTAAAATCATTTAAAGATGGTATCATACCTACTACAACTCGTTTGAGATTTAGAGTGCGTAGACCATATGCTCGTTTCATGCCAGATGTTACAGTGGCTGAGAAAAATGGAAGAAATCCATTATACAGCTTTTCTACAAAAGGTTTAGCACCAAGCGCATTAAACGAAGTAGGTAATCCTTATTCCGATAAGCAAGCTTTATTAGATAAAATAAATGCAGTGCCTAATCCTTACTATGGCTATGCAGATTATTATGAGAGCAACAGATTAGATACCCGTGTAAAAATTACAAACTTACCAAAAAGAGCTACGGTTACTATCTATTCTTTAGACGGTACTTTGATAAAACGCTTAGAGAAAGACAATCCAAATCAATCATTCTTAGAATGGGATATAAGAAATAATGTAGGCTTACCAATTGCTAGCGGCATGTATTTAATTCATGTTAAAGCAGACGGAATTGGTGAGACAGTATTGAAATGGTTTGGAGCAATGCGTCCATTAGATATCACTACATATTAATAAAATAAAGAAACATTACATACCAAAATATTAGGTTCATGAAAAGACATTATTTAAAATTAGCTTTGTTTTCTGTATCATTTTTAATGATGACAGCTGCATTTGCTGGTAATAAAGATAGAACAGGACAAGCAGGTGCAACTGAATTGCTCATTAATCCTTGGGGTTCAAGCACCGGCGTTTTTGGCGCAGATTTAGCTTGCGTGAAAGGTATTGGTGCCATGAAAGTAAATATCGCTGGTTTAGGAGCTACCGAAAAAACGGAAGTAGGATTTACCAGTATGACCTACTTGAGAGGTTCTAATGTAACTGTAAATAATTTAGCATTAGCTCAAAAATTGAAAGGCGGTACAACACTTGGAGTTAATATTATGTCTATGAACTTTGGTGATATCCAAAAAACAAGTACTTCTAATCCAGATGGTGGTATCGGTTCATTTAAACCGCAGTTTTTCAACTTAACCGTAGGCTTTTCAAAAGAATTTAGTAAGAATATTTTTGTAGGTGCTGGTATGACTTTTGTTTCTGAACAAATTGAAAACATTAAAGCAGGTGCTGTTTGTCTTGAAACAGGTATTCAATATGTATCTGATGATTTTCATTTTGGCATTACTTTAAGAAACATTGGTTCTACTATGCGTTTTAGTGGCGCTGGTTTTAATGTAAATACAGACGCATCTTCATATAGTCAATATCAGTTAAATAGATCTATTCCTCAGGAGAAATTTGAATTACCTACTTATTTAGCTTTAGGAATTGGTTATGACTTTTACCTAGATAAAAAGAAATTGGCTAATGTAGATGATAAACCAAAACACCGCTTAACAGCAATGGGTAGTTTTACATCTAATTCTTTTATCAATGACTATATTACAACCGGAACAGAGTATGCTTTTAAAGAGCAAGTTATGTTTAGATTAGGATATAGATTTGAAAAGCAAAATGCTGAAAATAGCTTTTATACAGGTTTAAGTACAGGTTTAACCGTGCAACATAAATTAGGTGAAGATGGTCCAACAGTTGCAGTAGATTATTCATTTAGAACAACTCAACAACCTGCAAATGGAGTTCACAATTTTACGCTTCGTTTGAATTTCTAATTTAATTTTTTATTATTTTTATATCTACAACGCTTTCTTAGAAAGCGTTGTATTTTTTTCTATAACAAAACACATAAGCTATGTCTGGTATTAATTATGTTTCAAAAGAAACTTTAGAGCAAATGAAAGCTGAACTTACTCATTTAAAAACAGTAGGAAGAGCTGAAATAGCAAGACAAATTGCAGAAGCAAGAGAGAAAGGTGATTTAAAGGAAAATGCTGAATACGATGCTGCAAAAGAAGCACAAGGGCATCATGAGGCAAAAGTGGCTCAATTAGAAACGGCTATCGCCTCTGCACGTATTTTAGACACGAAAGATATTGACTTAAGTAAAGTGTCTGTTCTAAGTAAAGTAAAAGTACTTAATCATAACACTAAAAAATCTATTGAATATTTTCTAGTTTCTGAAAAAGAAGCAGATTTGAAATTAGGTAAGATTTCGGTTACTTCTCCAATTGGCAAAGGTTTATTAGGTAAAAAAATAGGTGAAGTAGTGGAAATAAGCGTGCCGAGCGGAACCTTGAAATTCACTATTGAAAATATCTCTTTATAATGGCTTCTATTTTCACAAAAATTATTAATAGAGAAATTCCCTCTCACATTATCGCTGAAGATGATGAGTTTATCGCTATTTTAGATGCTTTCCCTTTGGTGGAAGGGCATGTTTTAGTAATTCCAAAAAAAGAAATCAATAATGCTTTTGATCTAGATGATGATTTATTGAGCAAATGGATGCTTTTTGCTAAACCGATAGCTAAGGCTATTCAAAAATCCCTACCTTGCAAGCGCTGTGGGGTAGCTATTATAGGACTTGAAGTGCCACATGCACACATGCATTTAGTGCCCTTGCAAACGGCTCAAGACATCAATTTTACTAATAAAACCATTGAAGTGCCTGATAGTAGGCAAGAGCAGATTGCTCAGTTTTTGAAAACGAATTTAAAATAAAAGAGACGCGTTAGCGTCTCTTTTATTTTAGGGTAGCACTCCAAGCTTCTGCTTTATGTTCAAATAGGGCTTTAGTTTTTGCCCAGGTATCTTCAAAAAAAGCGGAAGTTCTATAATTAGCTAAAGCTTCCTCGCTAATCCAATGACTATAAGTAAAGTGAATGCAAGGGTCTTTAATATCTTGCAACATATGAACGCTTTGGCATCCTTCAAAAGAAGCAATTTGTTCTTTTCGCTCCTCAAAGAGTTGATGAAAGGCTCCAATATGTTCGGGTTTAAAGTGCATTTTTACGATGCGAATGATCATTTGAATTGTAATTTAAGGGTGCTATATATTAAATGATCTTTTCTTTGTACACTAAGACCAAAAGTATTAGCAGCATGTCCGAGTATTTGTACAATTTCTAAAAACCCCGCTTCATTAAATCTGCAAATTTTAGATCCAGGTTCATGTGAATGATAGTCGGTGCTGATTTCATGAATCTCAGATGTTCTTGAAAAAGTTAGCGTAAAGTTGCGTTTGTTCCAGTTTTCTTCCCACTCTTTTTTCGTAAAATTGATAATGATATTGCCAAAAGCATCAATAAAAAGTACATGACAATCTAGTGTATTGCCTTTAGCAAAGGATGGTAAGAAAACACTTTTGCTATTATTAGTTACCTCTGGGAAATTAGCTAGATCTATGGTGTTCAACTGAATTGCTTGACAAATAGGAATAATAGCTTTTATCCAATCGGTAATAAAAATTCCCTTTTCTAGAGTAGCTATTTTATAGGAAGTAATTGCCTCTTTTTCAAAAAGAGAAGGTATTATATCATTGTCGGCACTAATAAAATAATGACCATCTGCTTTATGTAAAATAATGGCTGGTGGCTTACCTTGAAACAACCCAATGAATATAAGATGAATGCTATTTTGAGGATAAAATTTGTAATTGCTAAGCGTTAAATAGGCAGCTTCAGCCACATTATTAGTGCTTACCTGATGTGATACATCAATAAGTTGTGTAGAAGGTATTTGTTGTAATAAAACACCTTTTATTTTAGAAATCGAACTAGAATTCGATCCGAAATCTGAAAGCAAGCTAATGCAATGCATAGGATAATGATAACTATTCTTGTACGCAAAGGTACGAATTGACATTTAGAAACAATATTTATTATTCCGTATTCGTTATGCTTACAATAGATTATTTTTGTAAAAACTATTGATTTTTCAGCCATACATGCGTACCTACTTCGTATATATTATTATTGTTTTTGTACTTTGGAGTTGTAAAAAAACGAGTGTGTCAGATCCTTCTGACTATATCTCGTTTTCTACAGATACCCTATCCTTTGATACGGTTTTTACAAGTCAAGGTAGTTTTACCTTACCCTTAAAAATATACAACCCTCAAAATAAAACAATTGTCCTTAATAGTATCAAGCTATTGCAAGGTGCAGCTTCTCCATTTAAATTAAATATTAATGGTATAGCTAGTATTGAAGAGCAAAATATTACCATGCAAGCTAAGGATAGCATGTATGTTTTTGCTACCGTTAATATCAATCCTAATGTTTCGAATTCCCCTTTCTTAGTTGAAGATAAACTAGTTGTCAGTTTTAATAACCGAGTATTCGAATTGCCATTGCAAGCAAGAGGGCAAAACGCTTATTATATTGTTGATAGCACTTTGCAAACGCAAACTTGGAAAACAGATAAGCCCTATGTTATTATCCATAATGCGGCAGTAGATGAAAATCAAACACTCACTATTCCAGCAGGATGCCGTGTATATATGCATGCAGATTCGCGCTTATTTGTTTTGGGTACGCTAGAAGTACTAGGCACTAAAAAAGATAGTGTAGTCTTTCAAGGAGATCGATTAGATCGTAGTTATTTTGGTGGAAAAGATTACCCAGGCGAATGGGGTGGTATTTATTTTACTTCTTTTAGTAAAAACAATATTATTCAATATGCTATTATCAAGAATGGAGGTGCTAGTACTAAATTAGGAACGGGTAGTTTTATTCCAGCCACTATTCAAGTGAATCCAGATTCTGTTTTAAGTGCTACTCCGCAACTCACGTTGAAAAATACCATCATTAAAAATTCCTTTGGCTATGGAATTATAAGTTTTGGAGGAGAAATTTATGCAGAAAATTGTTTGCTCCATGATTGTAGCGCGAGTGTTTTGGCTATTCTCCAAGGGGGAAACTATAATTTCTTGAATTGTAATTTCTTGAATATACCCGGACAAACATTGGCAAAGACCACTCATGTGGATCAACCTTTATTAGCCTTGTTAAATTACTATGATATCGACAATGTCAATTATGTATCTGGTAATTTGTCTGCAAATTTTACTAACTGTTTGTTATGGGGTTCTTTATCCGACGAAACGTTTATTAATAAAAAAAACGGAGCAACTTGCTCCGTTCAATTGTCTAATTGTATGATAAAACAACAAAGCAGTCTTCCTACTTTTGTTACTCAGAATAATAATTTATTTAATAAAGATCCTTTATTCACCAGCCCAAGTGCGCTTAACTTTATTCCTAAAGCAAACTCGCCTTTAATAGGAGCGGGTATCACATTAAGTCAGTATACCAAAGACTTAGCAGATAAAACAAGAACAACACCATACGATATAGGTTGTTACAACCACTAAGTTATTAATTAGTAATTTTTGGAATGGCTAATTTAAACCATTCTGTAAATTCATGAGGTGCTGAATTTATTCTATTCTTTAATTCATCAAGAGCAACAAATTCATAGTCCATTACTTCTTCTTCATTAGCATGAATAGAGCCATCATAAATACCTTTATAAATATGGTCGTATTCATTTTCAATTAGGTCATTTCCAACACTACTTTTGTAACGAAGGGTAAACAGGTTTTGCAATGGGCAATCAAATCCTAATTCTTCTTTTAGGCGTCTGTGTGCAGCTTGTAAGGTGCTTTCTCCAGGCATTGGGTGAGAGCAGCAAGCATTGGTCCATAAACCACCCGAATGGTATTTGTTTAAAGCTCTTTTATGTAAGAGCATTTCTCCTTTTTGGTTAAAAATAAAAATGCTAAAGGCTCTATGTAATTGTCCGCTTTTATGAGCTTCTAATTTTTCACAAGTACCGATCCATTCATCTTTTTCGTTTACTAGTATGACGTGATTGTTAATTTGTTTCATAGCGTCTTAAATTAAATTG